>Ga0196971_1000075_pt1 | contig 93985 bp, 92 predicted proteins | sample S1v_1013CmetaG_FD_148660 | JGI IMG/M metagenome (GOLD analysis project Ga0196971, IMG submission 148660) | Soil microbial communities from Anza Borrego desert, Southern California, United States - S1+v_10-13C | ecosystem: Environmental > Terrestrial > Soil > Desert | place: USA: California...
CGAGTACTGGCTCAAGGAAAAGGTCAAGGACGTGCCGGAGCTGGTCGCCGCCTCCGAATTCATCCATTTCGCCTGCACCTCGGAAGACATCAACAACACCTCGCACGGCATGATGCTGAAGGCGGCGCGCAACGATGTGCTGCTGCCGGCGCTGCAGAACGTGATCGCAAAGCTCACCGAGATCGCGCATGCGAACGCCGACCTGCCGATGCTTTCCCGCACCCACGGCCAGCCGGCCAGCCCGACCACGCTGGGCAAGGAAATCGCGAACGTGGTCGCGCGCCTGAAGCGCGCGGAACAGCGCATCGCCGGCGTCGAACTCCTCGGCAAGATGAACGGCGCGGTCGGCAACTACAATGCGCACCTGTCCGCCTACCCGGAATTCGACTGGGAGACCTTCTCGAAGAATGTGATCGAGCAGCGCCTCGGCCTCACCTTCAATCCCTACACGATCCAGATCGAACCGCACGACTACATGGCCGAGCTGTTCGACGCGATCGCGCGCGCCAACACCATCCTGCTCGACCTGAACCGCGACATCTGGGGCTACATCTCGCTCGGCTACTTCAAGCAGAAGACCAAGGCCGGCGAGATCGGTTCGTCGACCATGCCGCACAAGGTCAACCCGATCGATTTCGAGAACTCCGAAGGCAACCTCGGCCTGGCCAATGCGGTGTTGAAGCACCTGTCGGAAAAGCTGCCGGTCTCGCGCTGGCAGCGCGACCTGACCGACTCCACGGTGCTGCGCAACATCGGCGTCGCCTTCGGCTATGCGGTGCTCGCCTATGACAGCTGCCTGCGCGGCCTGAACAAGCTCGAAGTCAACCCGGCACGGCTGGCGGAAGACCTGGACGCGACCTGGGAAGTGCTGGCAGAACCGGTGCAGACGGTGATGCGCCGCTACGGCATCGAGAATCCGTACGAGCAGCTCAAGGAACTCACGCGCGGCAAGGGCATCTCGAAGGATGCGCTGCGCGAGTTCATTACCGGCCTGGCGATTCCGCAGCAAGCCAAGGACCAGCTGCTGGCGATGACCCCGGCCAATTACATCGGCCGCGCCGCCGACCTGGCGCGCAAGGTCTGAGCCCGGCGCCGACGCCCTGCCCTCAAATCAGGGCGATACCCCTGCCGGATCGCCCTGCCTGGCCACGCCGCTGGTGCGGCGCGGCGCGCCATGCCGCAACCATCCCGATATCGCTCTTTTGCTGGAGCAACCAGACGTGAAGAAAGAACGCTTCCTTCGCAGCATCCGCCTGCTGGCGGAGTGCTACCACGCCTTCGAGCGCCTGTCCGGCTCGCATATCCGCACGCTCGGCCTGACGCCGCCGCAGTTCGACATCATCGCCACGCTCGGCAATACCGAGGGCATGCCGTTCAAGGAACTGGGGGAGAAGACCCTGATCACCAAGGGAACGCTGACCGGGGTGGTCGACCGGCTGGAAGGCAAGGGCCTGGTGCGCCGCGTGGTCTGCGTGGAAGACCGGCGCAGCACCATCGTCAGGCTGACGGCGAAGGGCGAAGCGCTGTTCAAACGGGTTTTCCCGCCTCATGTAGAATTTTGCAGGCAGCCCTTCCTTGGCTACCGGGAGCAGGACTTCGACAAGCTCGAGCGCGAGCTGGCGAAGCTGAAACAGCGCCTGGAAGCGGCGGCGGACAAGGTTTAGCAGGCCGTCGCGGCGAATAGCGTGCAGGACGCATCGCCGGCGGCAGCAGTTGCTGAACACACAAACAATCCAGCAAAGGAGCTTGTATGAGACACCCGATAGCCAGCATCGCCCTGACAACGCTGATCGCAATCCCCTTCTCCGCCCAAGCGCAGTTCGCCAAGGTCGAGGACGCCGTCAAGTACCGTCAGTCCGTGTTTTCGGTGATGGGTACGCACATGGGCCGCGTTGGGGCGGTGGTCAAGGGCGAAAGGCCGTACGACAAGGCAGCCGTCGAAGGCGACGTGGCGGTGATCGAGATGATGTCGAAGCTGCCATGGTCGGCCTTCCCGCAGGGTTCCGACCTGCAGAACTCGAAGGCCAAGCCGGAGCTCTGGAAGGAGCAGGATAAATTCAAGGCGGCCGCGGAAAAGATGCAGCAGGAAGTCGCGAAGCTTTCCACCGCCTCAAAATCCGGTGACCTGAATGCGATCAAGTCGGCATTCGGCGGCGTCGGCCAGTCGTGCAAGAACTGCCACGACAACTACCGCAACAAGTAATCCCGCTCTCACCTATGGAACGCCCGCCGGCACGTGCCCGCGGGCGTTTTTCATGGATCACACCGACGGCGCCGGCAGCGTGACGAGGTAGTACACAGCGCCGGCCCAGGCGGCCAGCAGCGCCAGCGCCAGCAGCCGCATGGCCCAGGAATCATTGGCGGCCGGCGCGTCGAATTCGACTTCATGATCGCCGGTGATCATCGGCCGCACCAGGTTCTGCCGCTTCCCGATCTGATAGAACGCGATCGCCGCCAGGTGCAGGCCGACCATTACATAGATCGCGGTTGCGCTGACCTCCGTGTGAAACCAGGTGAAGCTATCGGACAACTCCTTGCTGATGAACTTCACCAGCGGGCCTTCATTGACGATGTCGTCGTTCGAAAACAGGCCGGACACCGCCTGCGCGAGCACCACGCCGAGCAGGGCGAACACCGCCAGGCTGCCAAGCGGATTGTGCCCGAGCCGCTTGCGCTCCTCGCCACGCAGGTAACCCATCACCGTGGACGGACCATAGAGGAAACTGGAAAAGCGCGCATAGCGCGGCCCCACCAGCCCCCAGAGGATGCGGAACCCGAGCAATGCCAGCACCGCGTAGCCGGCACGGAAATGCCAGTCCATTGCATTGCCGCCGATGTTTTCCGTGACCACGGAGGCCACGACCAGCGCCGCCAGAGCCCAGTGGAACAGGCGGATCGGCAGGTCCCAGACGCGTACTTTCTTCATGCCTTGTCCTTTCGAGTGCAAGCATCAGTGTAGACGAAAAAAAAAGCCGGCTCGAAAGCCGGCTTTTTTGTTGCAGCGGAGATCAGACCACCGCGCCGTCAGTCTCGTCCTTTTCCTTGACCGGCTTGATCAGGTCTTCGCGCGTGACGCCCAGCCACATGGCGACCGCGGCCGCGACGAACACCGAGGAATAGATGCCGAACAGGATGCCAATGGTCAGCGCGACCGCGAAGTAATGCAGCGTCGGGCCGCCGAACAGCAGCATCGACAGCACCATCATCTGGGTGGAGCCGTGGGTGATGATGGTTCGGGAAATGGTGCTGGTGATCGCGTGGTTCATCACTTCCCCGGTCCCCATCTTCCCGTAGCGGCGGTCGCGGAAGGTTTCACGCACGCGGTCGAAAATCACGACCGATTCGTTGACCGAATAGCCCAGGATCGCGAGCACCGCGGCCAGCACCGTCAGCGAGAATTCCCACTGGAAGAATGCGAAGAAGCCGAGGATGATCACCACGTCGTGCAGGTTCGCGACGATCGCCGCGACCGCGAATTTCCATTCGAAGCGGAACGCGAGATAGATCACGATGCCGATGATCACCATGCTGAGCGCGAGCAGGCCGTCGTGCGCCAGTTCGTCGCCCACCTGCGGACCGACGAATTCCACCCGCTGCAGCTTGACCGATTCTTCCTGCGCCTTGAGCGCCGACATCACCCGCTCGCTCTGCTGCGCGGAGCCGACGTCCTTGCGGGCGGGCAGGCGGATCATCACGTCTTGCGCGGTGCCGAAGCTCTGCACCTGGGTATCGGTGTAGCCCAGCCCCTCGATGGTCTTGCGGATGCCTTCCAGGTCGGCCGGTCTGCTGTAGTTCACCTCGATGACGGTGCCGCCGGTGAACTCGATCGACAGGTGCAGTCCCTTGTAGACCAGGAAAAACACTGCCGCCACGAAGGTGAGAAGCGACACCACATTGAAGATCAATGCGTGGCGCATGAAGGGGATGTCCTTCTTGATGCGGAATAACTCCATTACATTCCTTTCTGTCGCAGATTCCTGCCGGCGGCCGCAGCCGCCCTCTTTACATTCCTGTCAGGCGTTCGGCTTCCACACCTGGCCGATCGATACGCTGGTCAGCTTCTTCTTGCGGCCATACCACAGGTTGGCGATGCCGCGCGAGACGAAGACCGACGAGAAGATCGAGGTCATGATGCCGAGGCAGTGCACCACCGCGAAGCCGCGGATCGCGCCCGAACCGAAGATCAGGAGCGCCAGGCCGGCGATCATGGTCGTCACGTTGGAATCGAGAATCGTGGCCCACGCGCGGTCGAAGCCGGCGGCGATCGCCGCATGCGGACTGTTGCCCGCGCGCAGTTCCTCGCGTATCCGCTCATTGATCAGCACGTTGGCGTCGATCGCCATGCCGAGCGTGAACGCGATTGCGGCCATGCCGGGCAGCGTCAGCGTCGCCTGCAGCGTGGACAGCACCGCGATCAGCAACAGCAGGTTGACCGCCAGCGCGAATACGCTGAAGAAGCCGAACAGGTGATAGTAGATGAACATGAAGACGGCGATCGCCGCGAAGCCGTACAGCGTCGAGTTGAAGCCCTTCTCGATGTTTTCTGCGCCCAGCTGCGGGCCGATCGTGCGCTCCTCGATGATTTCCATCGGCGCCGCCAGCGAGCCGGCGCGCAGCAGCAGCGCCAGGTCGTTGGCCGCTTCCGACGAACCCATGCCGGTGATCTGGAAGCGGGAACCGAGCTCGTCGCGGATGGTGGCGACCGTCAGCACCTCGCCACGGTTCTTTTCGAACAGCACGATCGCCATCAGCTTGCCGATTTTTTCCCGGGTGGCTTCGCGCATGCGGCGGCCGCCGTCGCCGTTCAGGTCGATGCTGACCGACGGCTGCTGGTTCTGGTCGAAGCTGGCGGAGGCGCTGGAAATATAATCGCCGGTAATGATCGGTTCCTTGTACAGCACGACCGGTGCACCCTTGCCGATCTTGAACAGCTCGGAGCCGAACGGCACCGCGGCGGTCTGCTCGGTGCCGCGCACCACGCTCTCGTCGACCATGCGCACTTCCAGCGTCGCGGTGCGGCCGATGATGTCTTTTGCGCGCGAGACGTCCTGCACGCCGGGCAGCTGCACCACGATGCGGTCGGCGCCCTGGCGCTGGATCACCGGCTCGGCCACGCCGAGTTCGTTGACGCGCTTGGACAGCGTGCTGATGTTTTGCTGGACCGCTTCCTCGACGTTGCGCTTGAGCGCTTCCGGCCTGAAGCTGGCGACCAGCTTCAGGTCCGCGCCTTCGGCGGCGTCCTGGTAGACCAGTTCGGACAGCTGCGAAGACAGCACTTCCCTCGCCTTGTCGCGGGTTTCCGCGTCGCGGAACCTGATCTCGATCGCATCGCCGCCGCGGGCGATGCCGGCATGGCGCACGTTCTTGTCGCGCAGCAGGCTGCGCACGCTAGCCTGCAAGCCCTGCAGGCGCTTGTTCAGCACGCCCTTGGTATCCACCTGCATCAGGAAGTGCACGCCGCCGCGCAGATCGAGGCCGAGGTACATCGGCAGCGCGTGCAGGCTCTGCAGCCACTGCGGCGTGTTCGGCATCAGGTTGAAGGCGACGATATAGGTCGGATCGTTCGGGTCCGTATTCAGCGCCTTCTCGAGCAGCGCCTTGGCCTTGAACTGGGTATCGGTGTCCTCGAAGCGGGCGCGGACCGAGCCCTGGTTGCCGCTGACATCGAAAAACATGCCGTCGGGCTTGAGGCCGCCCTTGTTGAGCGCGTCTTCCACCGCCGACAGCGTGGCCTCGCCCACCTTGACGGTCGCTTTGGCGCTGCTGATTTGCACGGCGGGCGACTCGCCGAAGAAGTTCGGGATCGTGTAGATGACGCCGAACAGCAGCGCGATCACGATCAGGATGTATTTCCAGAGGGGGTAGCGATTCATAGGATTCGAGGTTCCGCGTTGGGCGGGCCGTACTTGCATACGCGCCCGCAAAACATGCCGGCAGGAAAGCCGACCCGGCGTCCCTTACAGCGACTTGATGGTGCCCTTGGGCAACAGAGTGGAGACGGCGGCCTTCTGCGCGACGATTTCCGTACCGTCGGCGATCTCCAGCGTGACATACGCGTCGGTGACCTTGGTCACGCGACCGACGATGCCGCCGGCTGTCACCACTTCATCTCCCTTGCCGAGCGCATCGAGCATGGCTTTCTGCTCTTTCTGGCGTTTCATCTGCGGGCGGATCATCAGGAAGTACAGCACGACGAACATCAGGATGATTGGCAGGAAGCTCATGAAGCTGCTTTCGGCCCCTGCGGCCGCGGTTTGCGCGTATGCGTTGGAAATGAACACGGGTTTTGCTCCTAGCTGTTGTGTAGACTAACCCGGCATTTTAGCGCATTCACGCCGGGTTTCCTTACATCCCCGGGCGACAGCAGGCTGCCGGCCGGTATCGATATCGCGTTGTCTATACGCCGCGCGCCCGGTCCGCATGGAACTGGGCAACGAAGACCTGGAACCGGTCGGCATCGATCGCCGCGCGGATTTCCCGCATCAACTGCAGATAGTAATGCAGGTTGTGGATGGTATTGAGCCGCGCGCCGAGGATTTCGCCGGCGCGATGCAGGTGGTACAGGTAGGCGCGCGAGAAGTTGCGGCAGGCATAGCACTCGCAGCTTTCGTCGAGCGGCTTGTCGTCGTCCTTGTAGCGGGAATTCTTGATCTTCAGGTCGCCGTAGCGGGTAAACAGCCAGCCGTTGCGCGCATTGCGGGTCGGCATCACGCAGTCGAACATGTCGACGCCGGACGCGACGCCGGCGACCAGATCTTCCGGCGTGCCCACACCCATCAGGTAATGCGGCTTGTCGGCCGGCAGGCGCGGCCCGACGTGCTCCAGCACCCGCATCATGTCTTCCTTCGGCTCGCCCACCGACAGGCCGCCGATCGCATAGCCTTCGAAGCCGATCTCCTGCAGGCCGGCCAGCGACTCGTCGCGCAGGTGCTCGAACATGCCGCCCTGCACGATGCCAAACAGCGCATTCGGGTTCTCGCCGCGGTCGAACTCGTCGCGCGAGCGCTTCGCCCAGCGCAGCGACATGCGCATCGATTTGCCGGCCTGCGCCTCGGTCGCGGGATCGCCGTCGATCTCATACGGCGTGCATTCGTCGAACTGCATCACGATGTCGGAATTGAGCACGCGCTGGATCTGCATCGAGATTTCCGGCGACAGGAACAGCTTGTCGCCGTTGATCGGCGATGCGAACTTGACACCCTCTTCGGTGATCTTGCGCATCGCGCCCAGGGAAAACACCTGGAAGCCGCCGGAGTCGGTCAGGATCGGCTTGTCCCAGCCGATGAAGCGATGCAACCCGTCGAACTTGCCGACCACGTCCAGCCCCGGCCGCAGCCACAGGTGGAAGGTATTGCCGAGGATGATCTGGGCGCCGACGTCATGCAGTTCTTCCGGCGACATCGCCTTCACCGAGCCGTAGGTGCCGACCGGCATGAAGATCGGGGTTTCGACGACGCCATGGTTGAGCGTCAGGCGGCCGCGGCGCGCGCGGCCGTCGGTCTTGAGGAGTTTGAAATTCAGCATTGTGTATTTTTCGTCAGGAGCATCGCATCGCCGTAGCTGAAGAAGCGGTAGCGCTTCTCGATCGCATGGGCGTATGCGGCGCGGATCTGCCGGTAGCCGGCGAAGGCCGACACCAGCATCAGCAGGGTCGATTTCGGCAGGTGGAAATTGGTGATCATCCGGTCCACCGTCTTGAAGGTGTAGCCGGGGGTGATGAACAGCGTGGTATCGGCGCTGCCGGCCGCGAGCGTGCCGGACTGCGACGCCGACTCCAGCGCGCGCATGCTGGTGGTGCCGACCGCAACCACATGCCGGCCCGCCGCATGCGCGGCGCGCACCGCCTCGACGGTTTCGGGCGGCATCGTATACCACTCGCTGTGCATCTTGTGTTCGGCAAGATTTTCGGTGCGCACCGGCTGGAAGGTGCCGGCGCCGACATGCAGCGTCACATAGGCGAAGCGCACGCCCTTGTCCTGCAGGCGGTCGAGCAGCGCCTGGTCGAAATGCAGGCCGGCGGTCGGCGCCGCCACCGCGCCCGGCTCCTTCGCATACACCGTCTGGTAACGCTTCTCGTCGAAGTCGTCCGCCGCATGCTCGATGTAGGGCGGCAGCGGCAGGCGGCCGTGGGCGTCGATCAGGTCGAACACGTCGGATGGGAACTGCAGCGTGTAGAACTCGCCTGCGCGTTCGCCCACCGTCACCTCGAAGGCGTCGGCCAGCCGGATCCGGCTGCCGGCCCTGGGCGACTTGGAAGCGCGCACCTGCGCCAGCACATGGCGGGTGTCGAGCACCCGCTCGACCAGCACTTCGACCTTGCCGCCGCTGTCCTTGGCGCCGAAAAAGCGTGCCTTCAGCACCCGGGTATTGTTGAAGACCAGCAGGTCTCCCGGCGCCAGCAGGTCGACCACGTCGGCGAAGCTGCGGTCGGCCAGCCTGTCGCCGTCGACCTCCAGCAGGCGCGATGCGCTGCGTTCGGGCAGCGGCATCTGCGCAATCAGTTCCTGCGGCAGGTCGAAATCAAAGTCGGAAAGCGAATACATGCGTCAGAATGGCAAGATGGATCAGGAAGCGGGCGAGTCCGGGTCATCCCGGGGGCGGGCGGCGCGTCCGCCCTTGGCAGAATTGCCATACAATGGCAGACCGACCGCTTCGGCCAAATAAAAACCCGCTATTTTACGCCCTGCAGCACGATTCACATGCCCGCCGTAAAGCGAAAAACCGCATCCCCCGAAAAATCCCAGGCCAATACCGGCGCCGCCAAGCTCGCGCGCCTCGGCCTGCGCACCGACATGGACCTGGTGCTGCACCTGCCGCTGCGCTATGAGGATGAAACCCGGGTGCTGCCGATCCGCGAGGCGGGTTTCATGGGCGGCAACAGCGCGCAGGTCGAAGGCGTGGTCACGGAATGCGACATCCAGTACCGGCCGCGCCGGCAGCTGGTGGTCACCATTGCCGACGAAACCGGGCCGCTGGTGATGCGTTTCCTGAATTTCTACGGCAACCAGGTCAAGCAGCTCGCCGCCGGCACGCGGGTACGCGCGCGCGGCGAGGTGCGCCACGGCTTCTTCGGCGCGGAAATGGTGCACCCGTCCTACAAGGTGGTGCAGGAAGGCGATCCGCTGCCGCAGGCGCTGACGCCGGTCTATCCTTCCGGCGAGGGCCTGCCGCAAGCCTACCTGCGCAAGGCGATCGCCAGTGCGATGACGCGGGTCGACTGGCGCGACACGCTGTCGCCGGCGCTGCTCGCCGCGCTGAAGCTGCAGGCTTTCGAGCCGTCGGTGCGGCTGCTGCACAACCCGCCGCCGGATGTCAGCGAGCAGGCGCTGATGGACCGCTCGCATCCGGCCTGGATCCGCATGAAATTCGACGAGCTGCTCGCACAGCAGCTGTCGCTCAAGCGCGCGCAGGCGGCGCGGCGCGCGAAAGGCGCGTCGGCGCTGCCGGTGCTCGGCGCGTTGTCGACCGCCTTCCTCGACGCGCTGCCCTTCGCCCTGACCGGCGCGCAGCAGCGGGTGCTGGCGGAGATCCGTGCCGACCTGCGCGAATCCTTCCCGATGCAGCGCCTGCTGCAGGGCGATGTCGGCAGCGGCAAGACGGTGGTCGCCGCGCTCGCTGCCGCGCAGGCGATCGACAGCGGCTTCCAGGCAGCGCTGATGGCGCCGACCGAAATTCTTGCCGAACAGCACTTCCGCAAGATCGCACAATGGATGGAACCGCTGGGCGTGCGCGTCGCGTGGCTCACCGGCAGCCTGAAGAAAAAGGAAAAAGCCGAGGCGCAGGCGCGCATCGAAACGGGCGACGCGCAACTGGTGATCGGCACCCATGCGCTGATCCAGGAAGGCGTGGAGTTCGCGAAGCTCGGCCTGGTGATCGTGGACGAGCAGCATCGTTTCGGCGTCGGCCAGCGGCTGGCGCTGCGCAACAAGGGGCTGGATGCGGCAACCGTGCCGCACCAGCTGATGATGTCGGCCACGCCGATTCCGCGCACGCTGGCGATGACCTATTACGCCGACCTGGAAGTGTCGGTAATCGACGAACTGCCGCCGGGACGCACGCCGATCGTGACCCGCATCGTCGACCAGAACCGGCGCGACGAGGTGATCGAACGGGTGCATGCGGCGGCGCTCGAGGGCCGGCAGGTGTACTGGGTGTGCCCGCTGATCGAGGAATCCGAGGCACTGCAGCTGCAGACCGCGACCGATACCCATGCGATGCTGGCCGAGGCGCTGCCCGACCTGCGGGTGGGACTGGTGCACGGCCGCATGAAGCCGGCCGAGAAACAGATCGTGATGGACGGGTTTGCGCGCGGCGAGGTGCATGTGCTGGTTGCCACGACGGTGATCGAAGTCGGCGTCGATGTGCCCAACGCGTCGCTGATGGTGATCGAGCATGCGGAGCGCTTCGGGCTGTCGCAGCTGCACCAGCTGCGCGGGCGGGTCGGGCGCGGCTCGGCGGCGAGCGTCTGCCTGCTGCTCTACCAGAGTCCGCTCGGGCCGGTGGCAAAGCAGCGGCTGATGACGATGCGGGAAACCACCGACGGCTTCGAGATCGCGCGGCGCGACCTGGAAATCCGCGGCCCCGGCGAATTCCTCGGCGCCCGCCAGTCGGGCCAGGCGATGCTGCGCTTTGCCGACCTGCAGACCGACCAGTGGCTGGTGGAAAAGGCGCGCGACGTCGCGCACGTGTTGCTGCATGAGGATCCGGCAACCGTGGAGGCGCACCTGGCGCGCTGGCTGGGCGGGCGCGAAGAGTTCCTGAAGGTTTGACGCCGGCGGCGCCGGCGAGCTGTAAAAAAAGACCCGGATGGGCAGGCTGCCTCTGCCGTCCCTTGTTGTTCACTCCATATTCCGCACGGCATACATTTGCTTTTTCACATAGTCTTTATACTATGAATATTGCCAATGGTATTGAGGTTGGCTTTCAGACAAAACTAACGGACTCCTTGCCACGCGGGCAGACGCCATGACCCTTACCGAACTCAAATACATCGTCGCCGTCGCGCGCGAAAAACATTTCGGCCATGCAGCGGAGGCTTGTTTCGTCGCCCAGCCGACGCTGTCGGTGGCGATCAAGAAACTCGAGGATGAACTCGGCGTGGTGATCTTCGAACGCGGCGGCTCGGAAATTTCGATGACGCCGCTCGGCGCGCAGATCGTCGCGCAGGCCGAACGGGTGCTGGAGCAGACTGCGGCGATCAAGGAAATTGCCAAGCAGAACAAGGATCCTCTCGCCGGCCCGCTGCGCCTCGGCGTGATCTATACCATCGCGCCCTACCTGCTGCCGCCGCTGGTCAAGACCATGATCGAGCGGGTGCCGCAAATGCCGCTGGTGCTGCAGGAAAACTTTACCGTCAAGCTGGTCGAACTGCTGCGCCAGGGCGAACTGGACGCAGCGATCATGGCGCTGCCGTTCGCCGACCAGGGCCTGGAAGTGCAGCCGCTGTACGACGAACCCTTTGTCGTCGCGCTGCCGAAGAACCACCCGTGGGCAAACCGGACGGCGATCCGGGCGGAAGAACTGAAATCCGAAACCATGCTCCTGCTCGGCAACGGCCACTGCTTCCGCGACCAGGTGCTGGAAGTGTGCCCCGAGATGTCACGCTTTTCCACCAGCGGCGACGGCATCGCGCGCACCTTCGAAGGTTCGTCGCTGGAAACCATCCGCCACATGGTCGCTTCCGGCATCGGCATCACAGTGCTGCCGCATGGGTCGGTACCCGACATGCAGGCCAGGGACGGCATGCTGCGCTATGTGCCGTTCGAGGAACCGAGCCCGTCGCGGCGGGTGGTGATCGCATGGCGCAAGAGCTTCACCCGGCGCCCGGCGATTGAGGCGGTGCGCCAGGCGGTGCTGTCCTGCGACCTGCATGGCGCGACCATGCTGCGCGAGGCGGAAAGCGCGGAAGCCTGACCCGGTTCAGAGTTCGATGCGGCGGGTCGTCTGCCGGTCGAACCAGTGCAGCGACGCCGCATCGAAGCCGGCCTCCACCGCCTGCCCTGCCGCTACCTGCGTGCCGGCCGGCGCGCGCAAGACCAATCGCTGGCCGCCGCTGATGCCATGCACCAGCACGTCCGCCCCGAGCGCCTCCACCATTTCCACCTGCATGCGCACGCCCGGCGTTCCAAGGACCAGATGCTCCGGGCGCACGCCAAGGATGCATTCCCTGCCCGCCAGCGCGGCCGGCAGCGGCGGCAGTGCGATGGCGGCGCCGTCACCGAGTTCGAAGCGCCCGCCGTCGATCCTGCCATGCAGCAGATTCATCGGCGGCGAGCCGATGAATCCGGCCACGAAGGTGGTCGCCGGCCTGCCGTACACCTCCGCCGGCGTGCCGATCTGTTCCGCGCGGCCGGCATTCATCACGATCATGCGCTGGCCGAGCGTCATCGCCTCGACCTGATCATGCGTCACGTAGAGGCTGGTGGTGCCGAGCGTGCGGTGCAGCTTCTGGATCTCCAGGCGCATCTGCACCCGCAGCTTCGCATCGAGGTTGGACAGCGGTTCGTCGAACAGGAAGACCGCCGGCTCGCGCACGATCGCGCGGCCCATCGCCACCCGCTGGCGCTGGCCGCCGGACAGCTGGCGCGGCGTGCGCTGCAGCAGCGCGCCGAGTTCCAGGATCCGTGCCGCCTTCTGCACGCGGCTGTCGATGTCGCCCCTGGAAAAACCGCGGATCTTCAGGCCGTACGCCATGTTCTCGTACACGCTCATGTGTGGGTACAACGCATAGTTCTGAAACACCATCGCGATGTCGCGGTCCTTGGGTTCCAGTTGATTCACAACGCGCTCGCCGATCACGATCTGGCCGCCGCTGATTTCCTCCAACCCGGCCACCATGCGCAACAGCGTGGACTTGCCGCAGCCGGAGGGGCCGACCATCACGATGAATTCGCCGTCCGCGATATCGATGGAAATGCCATGGATGACTTCCACGGCCTTCGCTCCCTTGCCGTAGGTCTTGGTGATGTCTTTCAGATGGACGATTGCCATATTCCCTGTTTCCCGTTTCCCGGGTTATCGTCGATTAGTGGACGCCGCGGCCGCGCCGTCATTTTTCGGAATCCACCAGCCCCTTCACAAACCATTTCTGCATGATGACCACCACCAGCCCCGGCGGCAGCATTGCCAGGATCAGCGTGGCCATCACCATGTTCCACTCCGGCGCGGCATCGCCGCCGGCGATCATGGTCTTGATGCCGATGCCGATCGGGTACATCGCCTGGTCGGTCGACACCAGCAGCGGCCACAGGTACTGGTTCCAGCCGTAAATGAACATGATGACGAACAGCGCGATCACGTTGGTGCGCGACAGCGGCCACAGCACATCCCTGAAGAAGCGCAGCGGCCCGGCGCCGTCGATGCGCGCCGCCTCCGCCAGCTCCTCCGGCACGGTCAGGAAGAACTGCCGGAACAGGAAGGTGGCGGTCGCCGACGCGATCAGCGGAATCGTCAGTCCGGCATAGCTGTTGAGCATCCGCAGGTCGGACACCACCTGGTAGGTCGGCGTGATGCGGACCTCGACCGGCAGCATCAGGGTGACGAAGATCATCCAGAAGAACAGCGAACGTCCGGGAAAGCGGAAGTACACGATCGCAAACGCCGACAACATTGAAATCGCGATCTTGCCGATGGCGATCACCAGCGCGGAGACCAGGCTTACCCACATCATGCGCGCGACCGGCGGCACCGTGATGTAGCCCGACGCGCCTTTCACGAGCACCGCGGAATAGTTGGCAAGGAACTGGTCGCCGGGCACCAGCGACAGCGGCGCCAGCGCAGCTTGCTCGGCGGTCTGCGTGCTGGCGACGAAGGCGACATAGATCGGGAAGGCGACGATGGCCACGCCGACGATCAGCACCAGATGGCTGAGGATATCGAGGATGGGGCGGCGTTCGATCATGATTGTATGAAGTCCGATCTCACCTCCCCCTTCAAGAGGGAGGCCGGGTGGGGGATGGGTTTCTCTCGCGTCATATGGCACATGTCATGAGTACTGCACCTTCCTCTCCACATACTTGAACTGGATCACCGTCAGCGTGATCACGATCGCCATCAGCACCACCGACTGCGCGGCGGAACTGCCGAGGTCGCCGCCCTTGAAGCCGTCATGGAACACCTTGTACACCAGGATCTCGGTATCCTTGCCGGGGCCGCCATGGGTGGTCGCCTCGATGATCGCGAAGGTATCGAAGAAGGCATAGACGATGTTAATCACCAGCAAGAAGAACGTGGTCGGCGACAGCAGCGGGAACACGATGGTGAAGAAGCGCCGCACCGGGCCGGCGCCGTCGATCGCCGCCGCCTCGATCAGCGATTTCGGGATCGCCTGCAGGCCGGCGAGGAAAAACAGGAAGTTGTAGCTGATCTGCTTCCAGATCGCGGCGATCACGATCAGGATCATCGCATGCGAGCCGTCGAGCAGGCTGTTCCATTCGATGCCGGCACCTCGCAGCGCGTGCGCGACGACGCCCAGCGTCGGATTGAGCAGGAACATCCACAGCACGCCGACCACCACCGGCGACACCGCGTACGGCCAGATCAGGAAAGTCTTGTAGACGGTGGCCGCGCGGAGCACGCGGTCGGCGAATGCCGCCAGCAGCAACGACAGCGTCAGCCCGAAAAAGGCTACCAGCAACGAAAACATCGCAGTAGTCTTGAAGGACTCCAGATAGGTGTCGTCGTTGAACAGGTCGCGGAAGTTGTCGAACCAGACGAACTGCGAGGAGGCGCCAAAAGCGTCCTGCAGCAGCACCGACTGGTACAGCGCCTGCGCCGCGGGCCAGAAGAAGAACAGCAGCGTGACCAGGATCTGCGGCGCGACCAGCACGTACGGCAGCCAGGCGGATTTGAAGCGGGCGCGTTTTTCCATGTCTGTCGGGAAAAAGAACTGTAGGGTGGGTGGGGCCGCCGAGGTTGAGCGAAGCGCAACCCACCAAGCGCTTCGTGAACGTTCGAAGGTGGGATTCGCTTCGCTCAACCCACCCTCCAGGATACCGATGAGCGCTCCCCTTACCTGTTCGCCTTCTCGAACCGTACCAGCAGTTCGTCGCCGCGCCGCACCGCGTTGTCCAGCGCCTCCTTCGCGGTCTTCCTGCCGCCCCACACCTGCTCCAGTTCCTCGTCGACGATGGTACGGATCTGTACGAAACTGCCCAGGCGCAGGCCGCGCGACTTGGCGGTGGTCTTAACGATCATCTGCTGCACCGCGACCTGCGGGCCGGGGGACTTCTCGTAGAAGCCGGACTTCCTTGTGAGCTCATAGGCCGCGGTCGTGATCGGCAGGTAGCCGGTTTCCTGGTGCCACTTCGCCTGCACTTCCGGCTGCGACAGGAACTTGAAGAATTTCGCGACGGCCTTGTATTCCTCGGTCTGCTTGCCGCTCATGACCCATAGCGACGCGCCGCCGATGATCGTGTTCTGCGGCGCGCCCGGTTCGTCGCTGTAGTAAGGCAGCGGCGCGACCGCGAACTTGAACTTGGCGTTCTTGCTGATGTTGGCGTACGCGGAACTGGACGACGTCAGCATCGCGCATTCGCCGGAGTAGAACTTCGCCTCCGGTTCGTTCTTGCGGCCGGCATAGGTGAAGTAACCCTGCTTGGCCCAGTTGGCGAGGTTTTCGATGTGCTTGACGTGCAGCGGACTGTTGAATTTCAGGCGGGCATCGAGGCCGCCGAAGCCGTTGTTCTTCGACGCGAATTCCACGTTGTGCCAGGCGGAGAAGCTTTCCAGGTGCACCCAGGACTGCCAGCCGGTGGTGTAGGTGCATTTCTCGCCGCCGGCCTTGAGCTTGGCGGCCGCCGCCAGGACTTCCTGCCAGGTTGCCGGCGCCTTGTCCGGGTTCAGGCCGGCCTTGGCGAACATGTCCTTGTTGTAGTAGAACACCGTGGTCGAGCTGTTGAACGGGAAGGACACCATATCGCCGTTGGGCGCGGTATAGTAGCCGGCGACGGCGGGGACGTACACCGCGGGATCGAACTTCTCGCCGGCGGCCTTCATCACTTCGGTCACCGGCTTGATCGCGCCCTTGGCATACATCATCGTGGCGGTGCCGACTTCGAACACCTGCAGGATGTGCGGCGCATTGCCGGCGCGGTAAGCGGCGATCGCGGCGGCCATCGCTTCGTCGTAGCTGCCCTTGAAGACCGGCGTGACCCGGTAGTCGGACTGGCTCTTGTTGAACTGGTCCGCCAGACCGTTGACGCGCTCGCCCAGCGCGCCCTGCATTGCGTGCCACCAGGTGATTTCTGTGACTGCGTGGGCGGACGCGCTCGCCAGCGCAAGCAGGGTCGCAGCCAGCATCGGCTTCACTTGTAACGGCATGGATGTCTCCTCCACTGAAAATTGTATTTTAACCATCAGTTGCGACAGTTGCATTACGATAACTTAAAGCGGCAGGACGCCGCTTATAATTCCATTTTGCAGCGCAATACCGAACCATGAACCGACTCGCCCTGTACGCCAAACTGATCCGCATCGACAAACCCATCGGCATCCTGCTGCTGCTGTGGCCGACGCTGTCCGCGCTGTGGCTTGCGTCGCGCGGCCGGCCGGACTGGAAGCTGGTCGGGATCTTCACGCTGGGCACGGTGCTGATGCGCTCGGCAGGCTGCGCGATCAACGACTACGCCGACCGCGACTTCGACCGGCATGTGAAGCGCACCGCCGAGCGGCCGCTCACGAGCGGCAAGATCGCACCCTGGGAAGCTGTGGCGGTGGCGGCAGTGCTGGCGGCGATCGCCTTCATGCTGATCATCCCGCTCAACGCGCTGACCAAGCAGCTGTCGGTGGCCGCGCTGGTGATTGCCGGCACCTATCCTTACTTCAAGCGCTTCTTCGCGATCCCGCAGGCCTATCTCGGCATCGCATTCGGCTTCGGCATCCCGATGGCGTTCGCCGCGGTGCAGGAGACGGTGCCGCCCGCAGCCTGGCTGCTTTTGATCGCCAATGTCTTCTGGGCGGTCGCGTACGACACCGAGTACGCGATGGTCGACCGGGACGATGACCTGAAGATCGGCATCAAGACCTCGGCGATCACCTTCGGCCGCTTCGACGTGACCGCCGTGATGGCATGTTACGCGGCGACCTTCGCGATCATTCTGATCGTCGGGCTGGAATATGGATTGCAGGCATGGTTTGTCGCCGGCATTCTGGTGGCGACCGGCTGCGCCGCCTATCATTACAGCCTGATCCGGGAGCGCGACCGCATGGGCTGCTTTGCTGCATTCCGTCACAACAACTGGCTCGGCGCGGCGATCTTCGCCGGCATCGCGCTCGACTATGCGACACGGCAGCCGCTGGCCTTCTAGCCGGGGTCAAGCCGCTCCGGTTTGACCCCTCGCAAGATGCTGCGATGTCCGTTGCTTACACTCAAAGTCGCCCTTTTCAACATCAGGAGTGTGCAATGGATACGACTGGACTAGGCGGTGATATCCGGGACCGGCTGCTGGAAGACCTGAGGCTGGTGATCAAGGATGCGGAGGACTTGTTGCGCAGCACCGGGCAACAGGTGGATGAAGGTTACCGTGCGGCACGCGCGCGCTTCGAATCCACGCTGAGCGGTGCCAGGAGCGGCCTGTCCACGCTGGAAGGTCGGGTGACCGAAGGCGCGCGCGACGCGATGGACACCACGCAGAACTACGTGCGCGAAAACCCGTGGCAGGCAGTGGGCATCGGCGCTGCCGCCGGGCTGGTGCTCGGCCTGCTGATCAGCAGGCGCTGAACCGCATGGTGTTCGCCGAATCGCTCGCGCGGCTGGCCGCCACCCTGCTCGCCATGGCGCAGAACCGGGTCGAGCTGGCCGCGACCGAGCTCGAGGAGGAATCGCTTCGCTATTTTTCCTATCTGATGCTGTCGCTCGCGGCGATGTTCTGCATCGGCATCGCCGTCGTCCTCGGCGTGCTGCTGGCCGTCGTGCTGTATTGGGAATCGCATCGTGTCGCCATCCTCGCGACGCTGACGGCTGCGTTCGCCATCGTCGGCATCATGATCGCGCGGCATGTCCGCAACCTGTACCGCAGCAAGCCGAAACTGCTCGGCCATACCGCCGCCGAACTCGGGCGCGATACCGAACTGCTGCAACCGCCGGCATGAAGACGCGCGCCGAACTGCTCGCATGGAAACGCCAGCAACTGCTGGCGGAAAGCCACGCCCAGCGCGCCGAACTGGCGGTGCAGCTGCAACCGCTGTCATGGCGACTCGAATCGGTGGAGACCGGCATGCGCATCCTGCGACGGGTGCGGCGACACCCCGGGTGGATCGCCGCGGGTGCCGCCGGTCTCGTGCTGCTCACGCCGCGCCGCCTGTCTTCCTGGCTGCGCGCCGGGGCGGCGACAATCCGTACCTGGCGCTCGATCGCGCCGGCGCTGCGGATGCTTTCCGGCCGCGAGTGATCAGTCGCGGCCGAATTCCTCGCCCAGCTCCTTGCCGCGCGCCGCGGCGGCCTTGAGCGCGGCGACGATCGCCTGCTTGACGCCGCTGGCGTCCATGCTGGTCAGCGCGGCGTAGGTGGTGCCGCCCTTGGACGTCACGCGCTCGCGCAGCAGCGATACCGGCTCCGTCGATTGCGCCGCCAGCTGCGACGCGCCGACAAAGGTCGCGATCGCAAGCTGCGTCCCCTGCTCCGCCGAAAGCCCCATTTCCTGCGCCGCCTGCTGCATCGCCTCGATGAAATAGAACACATAGGCCGGACCGCTGCCCGATACCGCGGTCACCGGGTCGATCAGTGCTTCGTCGTCGAGCCATACAGTAGCACCTACCGCGCGCATGATCGCGTCGGCCGCATCGCGCTGCTGCGCGCTCACGCCGGCGCTGGCCACCATGCCGGTGATGCCCTTGCCGATCAGCGCCGGCGTGTTCGGCATGGTGCGCACGATCGCATCATAGCCGCCCAGCCAGCGCGACAGGTCGACCGCGCGGATGCCCGCCGCAATCGACAGCAGCAGCTGGGACGACAGATGCGGCTGTAACTGCAGCACCACTTCCTTCATCTGCTGCGGTTTGACCGACAGCACGATGATGTCGGTATCCGCGAGCGCGGCATCGATCGCCTGCGACGTACTCACGCCGAACTGCGCCTGCAGCTTTTCCAGCGCCGGCGCATACGGATCCACCACGTGGATGTTCGCGCCCGCGGTGAGCTTGCCGGCGAGTCCGCCGATCAGGGCGGTGGCCATGTTGCCGCCGCCGATGAAACCGATCTTCAATTCATTTTGCATAATGTCTGTGTCCGAAAATTGCCGTTCCCACCCGCACGATCGTCGCGCCTTCCGCAATCGCCGCATCCATGTCCGCCGACATGCCCATCGAGAGCGTGTCGAGCGCCAGTCCCTCCGCCCGCAGGCTTTCCAGCAGGCCGCGCAATTGCCGGAACGGCTGGTGCTGCCGCTCCGTGTCTTCCGTCGGCTCGGGAATGGCCATCAGGCCGCGCAATGCAAGGCGCGGCAATCCCGCCACCTTGCGCGCCAGCGCCGCCACCTCGTCCGGCGCGACGCCGCTCTTGCTTTCCTCGCCGCTGACGTTCACCTGCAGGCAGATGTTCAGCGGCGGCAGCTGCGCCGGGCGCTGCTCCGACAGGCGCTGCGCGATCTTTTCGCGGTCCACCGAATGCACCCAGTCGAAGTGCTCGGCGATCGGCCTGGTCTTGTTGCTCTGGATCGGCCCGATGAAGTGCCATTCCAGCGCAAGGCCGGGTCGCGCCGCCCGCACCGCCGTCATCTTGTCGACGGCTTCCTGCAGGTAGTTCTCGCCGAACGCGCGCTGCCCGGCATCCGCCGCTTCGATCACCGCATCCGGCCCGAAGGTCTTGGAAACAGCCAGCAGCGAGACCGACTGCGGATCCCGCAACGCTGTGCGCGCATCTGCAGCGATGCGTTCCCGCACGGCTTGCAAGTTGTAGGAAATTGGAGACATAATCAGTTTGCTCTAGGCAATATTGCCTGGTATTGCGCATTTGGCACGGCGTGGCCGTGCCCAGGGATTATAAATGGACATCTCCGAACTCCTCGCCTTTGCCGTCAAGAATAACGCTTCCGACCTGCACCTTTCCGCCGGCCTGCCGCCGATGATCCGGGTGCACGGCGACGTCCGCCGCATCAACCTGCCGCCGCTGGAACATCGCGACGTGCACGGCATGATCTATGACATCATGAACGACGGCCAGCGCAAGGCGTATGAGGAAATCCTCGAGTGCGACTTTTCCTTCGCCATCCCCGGCCTGGCCCGCTTCCGCGTGAACGCCTACAACCAGGACCGAGGCGCCGCCGCCGTGCTGCGCACGATTCCTTCCAAGGTGCTGACGCTGGAACAGCTGCATGCGCCCAAGATCTTCGCCGACCTCGCGCTGAAGCCGCGCGGCCTGGTGCTGGTGACCGGGCCGACCGGCTCGGGCAAGTCGACCACGCTGGCGGCGATGATCAACCACCTGAACGAAACCGAGTACGGCCATATCCTGACGGTTGAAGACCCGATCGAATTCGTGCATGAATCGAAGAAGTGCCTGATCAACCAGCGCGAAGTCGGTCCGCACACGATGTCGTTCCAGAACGCGCTGCGATCGGCGCTGCGCGAAGACCCGGACGCGATCCTGGTGGGCGAATTGCGCGACCTGGAAACCATCCGCCTGGCGCTGACCGCCGCCGAAACCGGCCACCTGGTGTTCGGCACGCTGCACACCTCGTCCGCCGCGAAGACCATCGACCGTATCGTCGACGTGTTCCCCGCGGAGGAAAAGGAAATGGTGCGCGCAATGCTGTCCGAATCGCTGCAGGCGGTCATTTCGCAAACGCTGCTCAAGACCAAGGACGGCAGCGGCCGCGTCGCCGCGCACGAAATCATGCTCGGCACGCCGGCGATCCGCAACCTGATCCGGGAAGCGAAGGTCGCGCAGATGTATTCCGCGATCCAGACCGGCAGCAGCATCGGCATGCAGACGCTGGACCAGAACCTGACCGACCTGGTGCGCCGCAACGTGATTTCCGCCGCAGCCGCCCGCGCCGCCGCGAAGATCCCGGAAAACTTCCCCGGATAATACAAAGACACCGCGGGCGCGCCGCCCGCGTCGCAAGGAAAGCACATGGAACGCGAACAGGCCACGAAATTCATGCATGACCTGCTGAGGCTCATGCTCAGCAAGAACGGCTCCGACCTCTTCATCACCGCCGACTTCCCGCCGGCCTTCAAGATCGACGGCAAGATGACGCCGGTGTCGAACCAGCCGCTGACCGGCACCCACACCGTCGAACTCGCGCGCGCGATCATGAACGACAAGCAGGCGGCGGAGTTCGAAGCGACCAAGGAATGCAATTTCGCGATCAGCCCGGGCGGACTCGGCCGCTTCCGCGTGTCGGCCTTCGTCCAGCAGGGCAAGGTCGGCATGGTGTTGCGGACCATCACCACCACGATTCCGAAGCTGGAAGACCTCGGCGTGCCGGAAGTGCTGAAGGAAGTGGCGATGACCAAGCGCGGCCTGGTGATCATGGTCGGCGCCACCGGTTCCGGCAAATCGACCACGCTGGCGGGCATGATCGGCTACCGCAACGAGAACAGCTACGGCCACATCATCACCATCGAAGACCCGGTGGAATACGTGCATCCGCACAAGAACTGCATCGTCACGCAGCGCGAAGTCGGGGTCGACACCGCCGACTGGTTCGCCGCGCTGAAGAACACGCTGCGCCAGGCGCCCGACGTGATCCTGATCGGCGAAATCCGCGACCGCGAAACCATGGACTATGCGGTCGCGTTCGCCGAGACCGGCCACCTCTGTCTTGCAACGATGCATGCCAACAGCGCCAACCAGGCGCTCGACCGCATCATCAACTTCTTCCCGGAAGAACGCCGCCAGCAGCTTTTGATGGATTTGTCGCTCAATCTCAAAGCGATGGTATCGCAACGCCTGATACCCTTGAAAGATACCAAGGGCCGTTGCGCGGCCGTGGAAGTGATGCTGAACTCGCCGCTGATTTCCGACCTGATCTTCAAGGGCGAAGTGCACGAGATCAAGGAAATCATGAAGAAATCGCGCGAGCTGGGCATGCAGACCTTCGACCAGGCTCTGTTCGACCTGTACGAAGCCGGCAGGATTTCCTACGAAGACGCGCTGCGCAACGCCGACTCGGTCAACGACCTGCGTCTTGCGATCAAGCTCAACAGCAAGGAGGCGCAGGGCCGCGACCTGTCCAAGGGAACGGAACATCTGGGGATTGTGTGAGCACTGTCTACGATTTCAAAGCGAACAGCCTCGACGGCAAGCCCGTCGACCTGCAGCAATACCGCGGCAAGGTGCTGCTGATCGTCAACACCGCCAGCAACTGCGGCTTCACGCCGCAGTACAAGGGGCTGGAAGCGGTGTACCAGCAATTCCGGGACAAGGGTGTGGAAGTGCTCGGCTTCCCCTGCAATCAGTTCGGCGCGCAGGAACCGGGCACCGCCGACGAGATCGGCGCCTTTTGCGAGCGCAACTATGGCGTCTCCTTCCCGCTGTTCGACAAGATCGACGTCAACGGCGACGGCGCGCATCCGCTGTTCAAGCATCTGAAAAGCGAAGCGCCCGGGCTGATGGGCACCGAAGCGATCAAGTGGAATTTCACCAAGTTCCTGGTCCGCAAGGATGGCCGCGTGTACAAGCGCTACGCGCCGCAGACCGAGCCGAAGGAACTGATGAAGGATATCGAGAAGCTGCTGGCGGAGTGACGGACAAGAAGCCGCCTTTGCAACTTCCGTAGTTTCCTTTCGTATTACTTCGGCAAGACGTCCAAGCTTGACTCCTGATTTTCATACACGGCCTTTACTCTTGGATGCGACAAGAGTTGTTCTCTTGCACGTCGATCAGGCACATACACTTTTACCATTGGCATTTGGCTGAAATCGCCAGTGACATACGCATCGCCTAGACGTCCATTCGGAAAAACAGCTGCCTTCAATGCGTCGAGTTCACGTTTGGTCTCCTCGTTTATCTCATGATCGTTAAAACGGATGCCCTTGGCTTTCCTCCGTTCTTTTTCTTTTTCCGTAATCGACCTGCTATCCAGTAGAACAAACAGCTCTTGGGGCAATCCTTCGCTAACGATATCCCTGCCCATCGAGGGACGTAGCAATGGATTGCCAGGCGCAATGATGTTTGAGCAACCGATACATGCGAGCGTCAGGACTATTACAGCAGTTGCATTGATAAAAGTGATCTGCCTTGTGTGAATGTATTTCTTCATGCATTCCCCCCAATACAAATCTGGTAGGACGAAAATCCATCGTTAGCAAAAACATCGAGCACCTCAAGACGGGAACGCCTCCTCAGGCGGCCTGCAGCAGCTTCAGCACCAGGGGCAGCAGCAACGCAGTCAGGATGCCCGCCAGCCCCATCGCCAGCCCGGAGAACGCTCCCATCTCCTCGCTCACCTGGAACGCGCGCGCGGTACCGATGCCATGCGAGGTTGCGCCCAGCGCAAAGCCGCGGATCCCGTGATCCCTGATCTTCAGCAGGTCGAACAGCCAGCGCGCCGCCACCGCGCCGAGGATGCCGGTCAGGATCACCAGCACCGCCGTCAATGACGGCAAGCCGCCGATCTTTTCCGCCACGCCCATCGCGATCGGCGTGGTCACCGCTTTCGGCGCGAGCGACAGCACGGTTGCGGGCGACGCGCCCAGCGCCCATGCCACGCCCATCGCGCTGGCGATCGCCGCCGTCCCGCCGACCAGCGCGCTGGCGAGCAGCGCAAACCAGTTGCGGCGCAGCTTCGGCAACTGCTGGTAGAGCGGAATGGCCAGCGCCACCGTTGCCGGTCCGAGCAGGAAGTGCACGAACTGCGCGCCCTCGAAGTAGCGCTCGTACGGCGTCGCCGTCAGCGAGAGAACCGCTACCAGCAGCGCCACCGCGGTCGCGACCGGATTGGCGAGCGAATTGAACCCGCTGCGCTGGTACAGCGCATAGGCGAGCTGATAGGCAAGCACGGTCGCCGTCAGCCACAGTAGCGGCGACGCCGACAGATAGACCCAGACCTGCCCGATGCCCGCGTTCATTTCTGCAACCACTTGAGAACGAGCGCGGTGACGACCAGCGAGACCGCCGCGCTGATCACGAGCGCGGCCAGCAGCGGCAGCCACTCCGCGGCGACACGCTGCGCATGGACCATGATGCCGACGCCGGCGGGGATGAACAGCAGGGAAAGGTGCTTGAGGAATTCCATCGCGGTCGGCGCGAGCGCGTCAACCTCATTCGGCCGGGCAAGCAGCCAGCAGAACAGCATCAGCATGCCGAGCACCGGGCCCGGCACCGGCAGCGAAAACGCAAACGACAGGCCTTCGCCCAGCGTCTGGAATACAAGCAGGACTGCGAAGGTTTTGATCACGGCGCCTCCTTGTTGCAAGTATAACAAGGAGGCGAAGCCGATAAGTCTCATTCACCTCGGAAATAGAGACGAAAATGCCCCGGCGCCGTTGCCCTGTCGAGAACCGGGATACCTGGGAAGAAGTCGATTCGGGCGCCATGCGGCAAGCGCCCGGTCTCGATTATCGGGTGTTTGCCGCGAGCGCCCGGTCGATCAGCTCGACCCAGTGCGTCACCGGCATGTCGGTCCCCGACTGCAGGTGCGTCTGGCAGCCGATGTTGGCCGACACGATCAGGTCCGGCCTGGTCGCGTGCAGGTTGGCCAGCTTGTTGTCGCGCAGCCGGTAGGACAGCTCCGGCTGCAGCACCGAATAGGTGCCGGCGGAACCGCAGCAAAGATGGCTGTCGGCGCACAGTTGCACGTCGACCCCGACCGCACGCAGCAATCCTTCCACCTTGCCGCGGATCTGCTGCCCGTGCTGCAGCGTGCACGGCGGGTGGTAGGCGACGCGCTTGGCAATCCTGCCGTCCAGCTTTTTCTGCAATTCCGCTTCGAAGGCCGGCAGGATCTCGCTCAGGTCCCTGGTCAGTTCCGAAATGCGCTTCGCCTTGGCCGCATACTTCTCGTCATGCGCGAGCAGATGGCCGTATTCCTTCACCGTCACGCCGCAGCCGGACGCGGTCATCACGATCGCTTCCACGCCCGATTCGACGTAGGGCCACCAGGCGTCGATGTTGTTGCGCATGTCGTCCAGGCCGCCGTCCTGGTCGTTCATGTGGTAGCGGATCGCGCCGCAGCAGCCTTCCTTCGGCGCGACCACCAGCTGCACGCCGAGCGCGTCGAGCACGCGCGCGGTCGCCGCATTGATGTTGGGCGCCATCACCGGCTGCACGCAGCCGTCCAGCAGCAGCATCTTGCGCGCATGCCGGGCCGCGGGCCAGCGCCCGGCGTCCTGCTTTGCCGGCACCTTGTTCTTCAGCGCCTGCGGCAGCAGCGGACGCACAAGCTGCCCGGCCTTCATCGCCGGATGGAACAGCCACTTGCGCGGCAGCGCTTCCTTGAGCACGGTGCGCATCACCCGCTGCGCCAGCGGGCGCTTCACCTGCTGCTCGACCACCTTGCGGCCGATATCGACCAGGCGGCCATACTGCACGCCGGACGGGCAAGTCGATTCACAGTTGCGGCAGGTCAGGCAACGGTCGAGGTGGGTCATGGTCTTGAAGGTCGCCCGCTTGCCTTCGAGCACCTGCTTCATCAGGTAGATGCGGCCGCGCGGCCCGTCGAGCTCGTCGCCCAGCAACTGGTAGGTGGGACAGGTCGCGGTGCAGAAACCGCAGTGCACGCACTTGCGCAGGATGGCGTCGGCCTCCTCGCCTTCGCGCATGTTCTTGATGAAATCAGCGAGATTGGTTTGCATCGTTAAAAACCGTTGTACATCCGGCCCGGATTGAAGATGCCGGCCGGATCGAATGCGTTCTTGAGGTTGCCGTGGATCTTCGCGACGGCCGGTGCGAGCGGATGGAATACGCCGGCGCTCTTGTCGCCGCCGCGGAACAGCGTCGCATGGCCGCCCGCGCGTTCGGCAGCCGCTCGCACGCCTGCCGCGTCGGAGTCCGTGCGCAGCCAGCGCTGCGCGCCACCCCATTCGATCAGCTGTTCGCCTCCCAGCGCCAGCGGCGGCGCAACCGGCGGGACCGACAGCCGCCACAGCGCGGTCGGCCCGCTGGTCGCAGCGAAGAATCCATTGCCCTGGTTGCGCAGCTCGTTCCAAAAGCCTGCGGCCTGGGTTTCTTCCTCGCCGCCCATCTTCTGCACAGCCGCTTTCACTGCCGCCTGTGCGCCGGACAGGCGCACGATCAGCACGCCGCCGTGCCATGCGCTTGCCGAAAGCGGCAGCGGTTGCCCGCCCCACTGGTTCAGGCGCTCGATCGCTTGCTGCTCGTTCATCTCGAAGCGCAGCGTGGTTTCGGAAAAGGGTTTCGGCAAGACCTTGAGCGACACCTCCACGATCAGGCCGAGCATGCCGAGCGAGCCGGCCAGCAGGCGCGACACGTCGTAACCCGCGACATTCTTCATCACCTGCCCGCCGAAGCGCAGCACCTCGCCCCTGCCATCCATCAGCCGCGCGCCGAGCACGAAGTCGCGCACCGCGCCCACTGCCTGGCGCCGGGGACCGGACAGGCCGGCGGCGACCACGCCGCCGATCGTCGAGCCGGGGCCGAAATGCGGCGGCTCGAAGGCCAGCATCTGGTTATGCTCGTCCAGCGCCGCTTCGATCTCGGAAAGCGGAGTGCCGCAGCGTGCGGTGATCACCAGTTCGGTGGGCTCATACGCGATGATGCCGCGGTATTCGCGCGTATCGAGAATCTGACCGTGCAGCGCCTGCCCATACCAGTCCTTGGTGCCGCCGCCGCGGATGCGCAGCGGCGTCTTGCTTTCGGTCGCCGTGATGACCGCGTCGCGCCATTGTTGCAATACCTGTTCCATACCTTCCCTTCAAAAGCGCGGCAGGTGCGCGAACTTCATCTGTCCGCCGGTCACCCGCATCTTTCCGTTTTCGGCGCAGCGGTTAAGCGTCGGAATGGCCTTGTCGGGATTGAGCAAGGAGACGGTGTCGAACGCCCTCTTGACCGCAAGGAAAGCTTCCAGTTCCTTCGGCGCGAACTGCACGCACATGGAATTGATTTTCTCGATGCCCACGCCGTGCTCGCCGGTGATGGTGCCGCCCACCCGCACGCAGAGTTCGAGGATGTCGGCGCCGAACGCTTCCGCGCGCTCGAATTCGCCTTCCTTGTTGGCATCGAACAGGATCAGCGGATGCAGGTTGCCGTCGCCCGCATGGAACACGTTGGCGCAGCGCAGGCCGTGCTTCTTTTCCATTTCGGTAATGCTGGTCAGAACCTGTGCCAGATGCTTGCGCGGGATGGTGCCGTCCATGCAGTAGTAGTCGGGCGAAATGCGCCCCGCCGCCGGGAACGCGTTCTTGCGGCCGGACCAGAAGCGCAGGCGCTCGGCCTCGTTCTGCGATACCGCGATCGCGGTTGCACCGGAGGATTTCAGCACCTCGCTCATGCGCGCGATTTCCTCCTCGACCTCTTCCGGCAAGCCGTCGGATTCGCACAGCAGGATGGCTTCGGCCTCGGTGTCGTAGCCCGCCTTCACGAACGGCTCGACCATGCGCGAGGAAGTCTTGTCCATCATTTCCAGGCCGGCGGGGATGATGCCGGCCGCGATCACTTCCGCCACCGCGTCGCCGCCCTTCACCACGTCGTTGAACGACGCCATGATCACGCGCGCGATCTGCGGCTTGGGCACCAGCTTGACGGTCACTTCGGTGACCACGCCGAGCATGCCTTCGGAACCGATGAACACTGCCAGCAGGTCGAGGCCGGGCGCATCCAGCGCCTCGCTGCCAAGCTCGACCACGTCGCCGTCGATGGTCACCATGCGCACGCGCAACACGTTATGCACCGTCAGGCCGTACTTCAGGCAATGCACGCCGCCAGAGTTTTCCGCGACATTGCCGCCGATCGTGCAGGCAATCTGCGACGACGGATCGGGCGCGTAGTACAAGTTGTGCTGCCCGGCAGCGTCCGAGATCGCGAGGTTGCGCACGCCGGGCTGGACCACCGCGGTGCGCGAATACGGGTCCATCTTCAGGATGCGGTTCAGGCGCGCGGTCGACAGCACCACGCCGTCCGCGATCGGCATTGCCCCTCCGGACAGGCCGGTACCCGCGCCGCGCGGCACGATCGGCACCTTCAGTTCGCGGCAGGTCTTCAGGATGTCGACCACCTGCGCCTCGGTCTGCGGCAGCACCACCACCATCGGCAGCTGCCGGTAGGCGGCCAGGCCATCGCACTCGTAGGGGCGGGTGTCTTCCTCGTTGAACAGGATGCAGGCGTCAGGCAGCAGCCGGCGCAATGCAGCCACCACTTCGCGCTGGCGCTCGAGGGTGAATGAGGGTTGGGGGGCGTTCATGATGCATTCCTGGCTGGTTCAGCGTACACAGGGAGTGTAGCGAAAACCGGCTGCCGCGGCGGCAATGAAGGCGTGAATTCTTTTCAACGCAGGCTGCAACCGGACGCAACAGACGGCGGAAGGCGGACCGGATCGGCGCGGGTATCATCCACCGGCTCACACCGGCTTGCCGGCGCGGGATACCCCTTCCAATCCTGGTTGAATTCTTTTCAAGTTGTCGCAGCGTTACAGCTTGCCGATGGTCGCCATCAGCCATTCGACAAAGGCACTGACTTCGGGCCGCTCGCGCGCCGCTTTTTCGTAGACCACGTAATAAGCATGCGGCGGCGACTTCAGCTGCACCTGGGGAAACAGCGGGACGAGTTCGCCGTTGGCCACCATGTCCTGCATGAAATGCTTGCGGGTCAGGCCCACGCCGTGCCCGTGCCTTACCGCTTCGAGCAGCAGGCCGAGGTCGTCCAGGCGCAGGCCGGTCGACGGTTCCGGCCAGTCGAGGCCGGCCACCTCGAACCAAGGCTGCCACGGCTCCAGCGCGGAGCGCAGCAGGGTCGCCTTGTGCAGGTCGGCCGGCGCCTTCAGCCCGCCTATCTTTTCCAGGTATTTCGGGCTGGCGACCGCGAAGGTCGGTTCCTCGTAGAGTTTCTCGGTCACCAGGTCGGGATACTTGCCGGCGCCGAAACGGACTTCGACATCGCTCTCGGACAGGCTCAGGTCGTACAGCGGCACCGACAGGAAGAGCTCGATCACGATGTCCGGGTGCTGCGCGGTAAAGTCCGCCAGGCGCGGCACCAGCAGGCAGCGCGCGAAGGTCGGCGGCACCGTCACCTTGATGCGCGGCTGGGCCGGCGCGGTCCGGTGCGGCAGCGGGAAGTCGGTCAGCGTGCGCAGCGCCGCCTTCACCACGTCGAGGTAACGGCGGCCGAATTCCGACAGCGTCACTGCCCGTCCGTCACGCAGGAACAGGCGTTCGCCGACGAATTCCTCAAGCAGGCGGATGCGGTGCGACAGCGCTGACGGCGTAATGCACAGCTCGTCCGCGGCAAGCGCAAAGGAACCATGGCGGGCCGCCGCCTCGAAGGCGGACAGGGCATGAACCGGTGGGAGGCGCGTGGCCATAGTCAGATCGTTTCTTGGACGGAGTGAAGGATTTTACCGGGGTTCATGATGTTTTTGGGGTCGAATGCACGCTTGAGGATGCGCATCTGCTCGATCGCCTCGACCCCGTGCTCCTGCACCAGGAAATCCATCTTGTGCATGCCCACGCCGTGCTCGCCGGTGCAGGTGCCATCCATTGAAATCGCCCGCGCCACCATGCGCGCATTGACGCCTTCTGCCTTCGCCACGTCAGCCGGGTCGTGCGGGTCGACCATCATCAGCACGTGGAAATTGCCGTCGCCGACATGGCCGACGATCCCGTGAATCATGTCGTTCTTTTCACAATCGGCCTGAGTGTCGAGGATGCATTCGGCCAGCCGCGAAATCGGCACGCAGCAGTCGGTCGAGATCGCGCGCGCGCCGGGCCGCATCTGCAGCATCGCGAAGTAGGCGTTATGGCGCGCCGTCCACAGGCGGGAACGGTCTTCCGGGCGGGTCGCCCATTCGAAGCCGATCGCGTCGTGCTCGCCGGCGAGTTCCTGCACCACCTGCGCCTGTTCCTGCACGCCGTGCTCGCTGCCGTGGAATTCGAACAGCAGGAGCGGCTTTTCCGGCAGGTTCAGCTTGTCGTGCCGGTTGATCGAGCGCACCGCATTCTCGTCGAGGAATTCCACCCGCGCCACCGGCACGCCCATCTGGATGGTCTGGATCACGGTGTTGACCGCGGCAGCGGTGTTCGGGAAGGAACAGACCGCGGCGGAAACCGCTTCCGGCTGCGGATACAGCCGCACCGTGACTTCGGTGATGATGCCGAGCGTGCCTTCGCTGCCGACGAAGATGCGGGTCAGGTCGTAGCCGGCGGAAGATTTCCTCGCACGGGTGCCGGTCTTGATGATGCGGCCGTCCGCGGTCACCACCGTCAGCGCCATCACGTTTTCGCGCATCGTGCCGTAACGCACCGCATTGGTTCCCGATGCGCGGGTGGCGGCCATGCCGCCGAGCGACGCGTCGGCGCCCGGGTCGATCGGGAAGAACAGTCCGGTATCCTTGATTTCCTGGTTCAGTTGCTTGCGGGTCACGCCGGCCTGCACGGTCGCGGTCTGGTCCTCGGCATGCACCGCGAGCACCTTGCTCATCTGCGACAGGTCGATCGTAATTCCCCCACGCAATGCAAGGATATGCCCTTCGAGCGAGGTGCCGGTGCCGTAGGGAATCACGGGGATGTCGAACGAACTGCAAAGTTTCACCGCTTCCGCCACTTCCTCCGTGGTCTGCGCGAACACGACCGCATCGGGCAGCATCGGATCGTAGGACGACTCGTCCCGGCCGTGGTGCTCGCGCATTGCAAGCGAGGTGGTGACGCGGTCGGCGAAAACGGCTTGGAGCGCGGCCAGCAGTTCCGGCGGCAACGGCTTCTTGAGCGCCGCGAGTTGGGCGGGATGGTTCATGCTTGTCTCCGGGAGGGGCTTGCGGCGGCGCCGCTGTCGACGGGCCGCCTTGTGCTTCGATTCTACTCCGATGGCGGGGGGCCGCCTATTGGCATCCGGACGACAGCGCCGCGGGCGTTTTTGCCGTATTCTCTGGGCTTGACCAACCTCGTTCCGACATCATGGGCAACAGACTCTCGAAAATCGCCACCCGCACCGGCGACAACGGCACCACCGGCCTGGGCGACGGCAGCCGCGTCCCGAAGGACAGCCTGCGCGTGCATGCGATGGGCGACGTCGATGAACTCAACTCGCAGATCGGCCTCCTGCTGTGCGAAGACATGCCGCCCGCGCTGCGCGAAGAACTCTTTTCGATCCAGCACGACCTGTTCGACCTCGGCGGCGAACTCTGCATTCCGGGCTACACGCTGATCACGGAGGTGCATGTCGCACGCCTCGATTCCCTCCTGGAAAAGTACAACGCCGACCTGCCGCCGCTCAAGGATTTCATCCTGCCCGCCGGCTCGCGCGCCGCATCACTCGCGCATGTCTGCCGCACCGTCTGCCGCCGTGCCGAACGTGCTGTCGTCACGCTGGGCAACAGCGAAACCATCAATGCCAATCCGCGGCAATACCTGAACCGGCTGTCGGACCTGATGTTCGTGCTGTCGCGCGTGCTTAACCGTTTCGCCGGCGGCAGCGATGTGCTGTGGGAGAAGGATCGCAAGCGCGACGCCTGACCCGGCCGCCGAAAAAAAAGCGACGCCCGCGCGTCGCTTTTTTTATTGGCCGGGCGGATCAGGTGTTGTTCACCACCAGCCGCGGCTCGCCCTTGTCGAAGCGCTTGCGGATCGAAGCGGCGATGCCTTTCGCATCGAGGCCGCACAGCGCCAGCAACTGGCCCGCGTCGCCGTGATCGACGAACCTGTCGGGCAAGCCGAGATGCAGGACCGGCTTGACGATGCCGGCCTCGGCCAGCGCCTCCGCGACCGCCGAGCCGGCGCCGCCCATCACGCAGCCCTCCTCCACCGTCACCAGCGCATCGTGCGACTGCGCCAGCTGCTTGACCAGCTCGACGTCGAGCGGCTTGACGAAGCGCATGTTGGCGACCGTCGCGTTCAGCGCTTCCGCCGCGCCCAGCGCCGGCGCCAGCATGGTGCCGAACGCGAGGATCGCGACGCCCTTGCCTTCGCGCCGCACTTCCCCCTTGCCGAGCGGAATCGCGCGCAGTTCCTTCCCGATCTCCGCACCGATGCCGGCGCCGCGCGGGTAGCGCACCGCCGCCGGGCCCTGGTACTGGTAGGCGGTGGTCAGCATCTGCCGGCACTCGTTTTCGTCGGACGCGGCCATCACCACCATGTTGGGAATGCAGCGCAGATAGGCGATGTCGTAATTGCCTGCATGCGTGGCGCCATCGGCGCCGACCAGGCCGGCGCGGTCGAGCGCGAAGGTCACGTCCAGGTTCTGCAGCGCCACGTCGTGGATCAGTTGGTCGTAGGCGCGCTGCAGGAAGGTGGAATAGATCGCGACCACCGGCTTCAGGCCCTCGCAGGCGAGGCCGGCGGCGAAGGTCACCGCATGCTGCTCGGCGATGCCGACATCGTAGTAGCGGCCGGGGAAGCGCTTCTCGAACTGCACCATGCCGGAACCTTCTCGCATCGCCGGCGTGATGCCGACCAGCTTCTGATCGTGCGCCGCCATGTCGCACAGCCAGTCGCCGAATACCTGGGTGTAGGTGATCTTCGACGCTGCCGACGGCTTGATGCCCTCGGCCGGGTTGAACTTGCCGGGACCGTGGTACAGCACCGGATCGGCTTCGGCCAGCTTGTAGCCCTGGCCCTTCTTCGTGACCACGTGCAGGAACTGCGGCCCCTTCAGGTTCTTCAGGTTCTGCAGGGTCGGGATCAGCGACTCCAGGTCGTGGCCGTCAATCGGACCGATGTAGTTGAAGCCGAATTCCTCGAACATCGTGGCCGGCACCACCATGCCCTTCGCATGCTCTTCGATGCGCTTGGCCAGTTCCAGCATCGGACCGGGCAGCACCGTCTTGCCGACGTTCTTCGCGGCTGCGTAGAACTTGCCCGACATCAGGCGCGCCAGATAGCGGTTGAGCGCGCCCACCGGCGGCGAGATCGACATATCGTTGTCGTTCAGGATCACCAGCAGGTTGATGTCATGATAGACGCCGGCATTGTTGAGCGCCTCGAAGGCCATGCCGGCGGTCATCGCGCCGTCGCCGATCACCGCGATCGCGTGCCGGTTCTCGCCTTTGGACTTCGCCGCCATCGCCATGCCGAGCGCGGCAGAAATCGAGGTCGACGAATGCGCGGTGCCGAAGGTGTCGTACTCGCTTTCGCAGCGGCGCGGGAAGCCGGAGATGCCGTTGAACTGGCGCAGCGTGTGCATCTGGTCGCGCCGCCCGGTCAGGATCTTGTGCGGATAGGTCTGGTGACCGACATCCCATACGATGCGGTCTTCCGGGGTGTTGAACACGTAGTGCAGCGCGATGGTGAGCTCCACCGTGCCGAGGTTGGACGACAGGTGGCCGCCGGTCTTCGACACCGAGTCGAGGACGAAGGCGCGCAGCTCGTCTGCCAGCGGCTTGAGCTGCATGCGCGAGAGCCTGCGCAGGTCCGCCGGTCCGTTAATGTTCTTCAGCAAATCCATACTATGCTTTCCGTTGCACGATCAGGTCCGCGATCTCGCGCAGACGCCGTGCCTTGTCCCCGAAGGGCATGAGCGCCTGGTGCGCATCATGCCGAAGTTTTTCCGCCAGTTCCCGGGACTCTTCCAGCCCGAGGATGGACACGTAGGTCGGCTTGTTGTCCGCCGCATCCTTGCCCGCCGTCTTGCCCAGCGTGGCCGAGTCGGCGGTCGCGTCGAGCACGTCGTCAACCACCTGAAACGCCAGTCCGACCGCGGCCGCATACGCATCCAGCGCCGCCTTCTGGGCCGCGCCGAGGGACGCGCCGCACAGCGCGCCGAGCAGCACCGACACCCGCAGCAGCGCGCCGGTCTTCAGGCGATGCATCCGTTCCAGCTCGCCCAGCGACAACGACAGGCCGACGCTGGCCAGGTCGATCGCCTGCCCGCCGCACATGCCGGCCGAGCCGGATGCCCGTGCCAGCAAGCGCAGCATTTCCAGCCGCCGCCCGGCATCGATCCCCAGCTCGCCCTCGGACAGGACCATGAAGGCTTGCGACTGCAGCGCATCGCCGACCAGCAACGCGGTCGCCTCGTCATACTTCACATGCACCGTGGGCTTGCCGCGCCGCAAGGCATCATCGTCCATGCAGGGCATGTCGTCATGCACCAGCGAGTACGCGTGAATCATTTCCACTGCCGCGGCCGCGCGCGCCAGCGCCGCATCGTCCGCGTCGAACACCTCACCGGCTGCGAACACCAGCAGCGGACGCACCCGCTTGCCGCCGTCCAGCACCGCGTAGCGCATCGCCTCGTGCAGGCGCGCCGGCGCCTGCGCGGCAGGCGGCAGGAAGGAAGCAAGCGCGTCTTCCATGGCCGACTGCACCTGCCTCATCCAGTCGTCGAATGCGCGGCCGGTCATTCTTCCGCTCCGGACGCCGCTTCCGTGGCGAAAGGCTTGAGCATCTCGCCTTCCAGGACCTTGACCTGGCTGTCGACCTTGTCGAGCTGCCCCGCGCAATACTTGACCAGTTCGGAACCGCGTTTATACGCCGCCACCGACGCTTCCAGCGGGAGTTCGCCGGCTTCCATCTGCGCGACCAGCTGCTCCAGCTCGGCCATCGCATCCTCGAAGGACGCGGGCTGCCCCTCGGCAGGCGATGATTTCTTGGACATAGTGCTCAAAATTTAAGTGTAGCCCGATATTTTAGAACAAACCATCTGTAACCAGTTGAGGCCGAGAAACGCGAATTTCACGCGAATGCGCAGGAAAACGTCACGGTTCTGCGCAAGATCAAGCCGCATTAGGTAAACGGCAACATGATCGACCCATGTCCCACAGGCGGCGCAGCATCCGCGCAGAAAGGAGAACATACAGTTTTTCTATAGGCAAATTACCCTCGTCCGTAGCCCTTTTTTTTCTTATCAGAATTGCTGCTCGCGGGTTTCGGACACCGGCTGGGGTATAATCCTTGGTTCTGTCCAAAATTTCCGTTTCATCTTATTTGAATACTGGTTTTTGCGGATTCTTTCTCTCTTAGGTTGGTGCAAATTAATTTGGGGGTGGGGATGTCCGATCTGGCTTCTGCGGCCAAGCTCGCGCGATCCAACGCGCAACTTCCGGTCAACGTCTATTTCGACGACGCGCTGTTGCAGCAGGAAATCAAGCAACTATTTCAACAAGGGCCCCGCTACGTCGGCCATGAGCTGATGGTGCCCAACGAGAACGATTACGCTACGCTCCCCTGGGAAAAGGAAGGCCGCATGCTGGTGCGCGGCCCGCATGGCATCGAACTCCTGTCCAACGTCTGCCGCCACCGGCAAGCCAAGATGCTTGACGGACGCGGCAACTCGCCCAACATCGTCTGCCCGCTCCACCGCTGGACCTACGATCTGAAGGGCGACCTGATCGGCGCGCCGCATTTCGAGGACACGCCGTGCATGAACCTGTCGCCGGCAAGGCTGCAGCGCTGGAACGGCCTGCTGTTCGAGCAGAACGGCGTGAACATCGCCGACATGATGTCCAGGCTCACCGTGACCAAGGACCTCGATTTCAGCGGCTACATGCTGGACCATATCGAGGTGCACGACTGCGACTACAACTGGAAGACCTTCATCGAGGTCTACCTCGAGGATTACCACGTCGAGCCGTTCCACCCGGGCCTGGGCAACTTCGTGACCTGCTCCGACCTGCGCTGGGAATTCGGCGCCGACTACAGCGTGCAGACGGTGGGCATCAACAGCGGCCTGACCAAGTTCGGCTCGCCGAAGTACCGCAAGTGGCAGGAACAGGTGATGAAGTTCCGCAAGGGCGTGGTGCCACCCTACGGCGCGATCTGGCTCACGATCTACCCGAACATCATGGTCGAGTGGTATCCGCATGTGCTGGTGGTGTCGACCGTATGGCCGAACGGCACGCAGAAGACCACCAACGTGGTCGAGTTCTACTACCCCGAAGAAATCGTGCTGTTCGAACGCGAATTCGTCGAGGCCGAGCGCGCCGCCTACATGGAAACCTGCATCGAGGACGACGAGATCGGCGTGCGCATGGACGTCGGCCGCCGCATCCTGCTCGACCGCGGCGTCAATGAAGTCGGCCCCTACCAGTCGCCGATGGAAGACGGCATGCAGCACTTCCACGAATGGTACCGGGCTCGCATCGCGGTATAAGCGCACCGGCGGGCGGACGCAGGACGTCCGCCCGCGCCTCCTCTCCCTGCCTGGGCGGTTCCCTGCCCGCAAGTGCGATTGCGCGTATCATCATGGGCTTGCCCATCGTTCTTCCCCGTTAGCCGCCCCATGCAATCGCTCTGGATGCTGTTCGCAAGTTTCGTCTTCTCCATCATGGGGGTGTGCGTGAAGATGGCATCCGGCATGTATTCCATCGCCGAGATCGTGATGTACCGCGGCATGATCGGCGCGCTGTTCATGGCGGGCCTGATCACGGCGCGCGGCGGCACCTTCCGCACCGCGCTGCCCTGGCACCACCTGTGGCGCGGCGTGGTCGGCGTCACTGCGCTCTGGATGTGGTTCTATTCGATCGGCGAGCTGCCGATCGCGACCGGCATGACGCTCAATTACATGTCGCCGATATGGATCGCCGCCATCCTGTTCGGCGCCGCATGGTGGCATCGCCAGCAGCGTTTCGAATGGGGGCTGGCGGCGGCCATCCTGTTCAGCTTCATCGGCGTGACCCTGCTGCTGCAGCCGTCCTTCCACGCCGACCAGTGGTTTGCCGGGCTGGTCGGACTGGCATCCGGCGTGCTGTCGGCGCTCGCCTACCTGCAGGTAAAAAAGCTCGGCCAGATGGGCGAGCCGGAATACCGCGTGGTGTTTTACTTTTCCCTGACCGGCTGCCTCGCCGGCGTTGCCGGCACGCTCGCCGATGCGAACGGCGCCACCGCCTGGAGCGCGCACAGTGTCGAGGGCATCCTGCTGCTGCTGGCGACCGGCATCACCGCCACCGTCGCGCAGATGGCAATGACGCGCGCCTACCGCCTCGGCAAGACGCTGGTGACGGCGAACCTGCAATACACCGGCATCGTGTTTTCCAGTCTCTGGGGCATCCTGATCTGGGGCGACGTCCTCAGCCTGACGAGCTGGGCCGGCATCGCCATCATTCTTGCCAGCGGCATCGCCGCAACCTATTACAATGCACGGAACACCCCGCCTGCCGCCGCCAAGGTATCGGTGGCAAACGCGAACGATCCGATCGCGACCGAGGTATAGAGGGTGTAACAACCGGGAAGGAGACCCATGCCTTACGCCACCACACTGATTTGCGCGGAAGACCTGGCGCGTCATATTCACGACGCCAACTGGGTCGTGCTCGACTGCCGCCACGACCTCGCCAACCCCGACGCCGGCAAGACCGCCTATGACGCCGGGCATATCCCGGGCGCCCAGTTCGCCCATCTCGATACCGACCTGTCGGACAAACGCCCGGCGCCGGATGGCGCCTTCCGTGGACGCCATCCGCTACCGGACCGCAATGCCTTCGTCGAGACGCTGCGCCGCTGGGGCGTCAACCATGGTTCCCAGGTCATCGCTTATGACGCCCAGGGCGGCATGTTTGCCGCGCGCCTGTGGTGGATGCTGCGCTGGATTGGCCATGAAGCGGTCGCGGTGCTGGACGGCGGCTTGCAGGCATGGCAGGCAGCCGGCCAGCCGCTGTCGAACGCGCCGGTCGCGCGGCCGCGCGGCAATGTCGAGCCGCATGCGCCGCTGGCATCGACTGTCAGCGCGGCGGATATCCTGGCCAACCTCGCGAACCCGGCGCGGACCGTCGTCGATGCCCGGGCGCCCGACCGTTTCCGCGGCGAGAATGAAACCCTGGATCCGGTCGGCGGGCACATTCCGGGCGCGAAGAACCGCTTCTTCAAGGACAACCTTGCGCCGGACGGGCGTTTCAAGCCGGCCGCGCAGCTGCGCCAGGATTTCGGCGCGCTGATCGACACGCCGGAAAACAGCATCATGCAGTGCGGCTCCGGCGTGACCGCCTGTCATAACCTGCTGGCGCTGGAAGTGGCCGGCCTGAAGGGCGCGGCGCTGTACCCGGGCTCATGGAGCGAATGGTGCGCCGATCCTGCGCGCCCGGTGGCAAGGGGCGGGTAAGCGCGCGGCGGCAGAGGCACCCCTGACTCAGGGGACGCCCCCCCTGACGATCGCTAGTGGTCGTGGGACTGCCCAGTCAGCAACAGCACCACCGCGACACCGACGGCGATCAGCAAGACCTGCGGGATCGTGTCGCGCAGCGTCGACCGGCGCTGCATCTGCGGCATGAGGTCGCTGACCGCGATGTAGATGAAGCCTGAAGAGGCAAATACCAGCACATAGGGAATCATTCCCGACGCGCGTTCCAGCGAAAAATACCCGATCACCCCGCCCGCCACCGCCATCAGGCTGCACAACAGGTTGTACACATATGCACGGGCGCGGGAAAAACCGGCATTGAGCAGCACGATGAAGTCACCGATCTCCTGCGGGATTTCGTGCGCGATGATTGCCAGCGCAGTAATCAGGCCGAGGTTCGGATCGGCCAGGAAAGCGGCGGCGATCAGGATGCCGTCGGTGAAATTATGCAGCCCGTCGCCCACCAGGATCATCCATCCCGCCTTGCCTGCCTCGTGCGCATCGTGGCCGTGCTCATGGCCATGGCCGTCGCCCTCGTAATGGTGCGAATGGCGCAGGATCGCCATCTTCTCGAGAAGGAAAAAGCCAAGCAGGCCGGCCAGCAGCGTGGCGAACAGCGCATGGGTGTCGGCGCCGGACTCGAACGCCTCCGGCAACGCATGCAGCAGCGAGGTTGCGAGCAGGAGGCCGACCGACAGGCTGACCATGCGCTCGACCATTTTCGACAGCAGCGAAAAGGAAAACGCCGCGGCCGCGGTAATGCTGACGATGCCGGCAAGGATCGTGGCTAGCAGGATGGAAAGCAGGGAAGAGTCGATTTTCGGCCTCGGCAAAGATGCAACAAAGTTGCAAATTAAAGCACAGACCGGGTATTTCGGCAAACGGCAGCAAAAAGCGCGGCTGTTTCCACCGCGCTTTCCAGGCTGCGCCCTTTCCTTGTGGCGGCAGCCGCCGGGCCGCTCGCCGGCAATGCCGGAATCACCGCCCCGCTCAGTGCGCCTGGTCCCAGTTCGGGCCGATGCCCACTTCCGCCAGCAGCGGCACCTTCAATTGCGCCACGCCGCTCATCAGCGCCGGCAGCTTCTGCCGTACGCGCTCGAGTTCTTCCTGCGGCACTTCCAGCACCAGTTCATCATGCACCTGCATCACCATCTTCGACGCCATGCGCTCCGCTTCCAGCCAGTCCTGTACCGCGATCATCGACAGCTTGATCAGGTCGGCGGCGGTGCCCTGCATCGGCGCGTTGATAGCGGCGCGCTCGGCGGCCTGCCGGCGCGGACCGTTGGGCGAATTGATCTCGGACAGCCACAGGCGGCGGCCGAACACCGTTTCCACATAACCGCGCGCCTTGGCCTGCGTGCGCGTGTCAGCCATGTACTGCGCCACCGCCGGATAGCGCTGGAAATACTTGTCGATATACATCTGCGCCGCCGAGCGCTCGATGCCGAGGTTGCTCGCCAGTCCGAAAGCGCTCATGCCATAGATCAGGCCGAAATTGATCACCTTCGCATAGCGGCGCTGCTCGCTGCTGACTTCCGCCGGGGCTACGCCGAAGATTTCGGCGGCGGTCGCGCGGTGGATGTCCTCCCCCTCGGCGAATGCGCGCAGCAGGTTGTCGTCGCCAGAAATGTGCGCCATGATGCGCAGCTCGATCTGCGAATAGTCAGCCGACACGATCACGCTGCCGGGTGGTGCGATGAACGCTTCCCGGATGCGCCGGCCTTCGGCGGTGCGCACCGGGATGTTTTGCAGGTTGGGATCGTTGGATGCCAGGCGGCCGGTGACGGCCACCGCCTGCGCGTAATTGGTATGCACCCGGCCGGTGCCGGGGTTGACCATCTTCGGCAGCTTGTCGGTATAGGTCGATTTCAGCTTGGACAACCCGCGATAGTCGAGCAGGATCTTGGGCAGCGGGAAATCCTCCGCCAGCTTCTGCAGCACTTCCTCGTCGGTCGACGGCGAGCCGGACGGCGTCTTCTTCACCACCGGCAGCTGCAGTTTGTCGAAAAAGATTTCGCAGATCTGCTTGGGTGAATTCAGGTTGAACGGCTGGCCCGCCAGCTCGTAGGCCTGCTTTTCCATCTCCAGCATGCGCAGGCCGAGTTCATGCGACTGCGCCGACAGCAGCTGCGCATCGATCAGCACGCCGTTGCGCTCGATCTTCTGCAACACGACCGAGGTCGGCAGCTCGACTTTCTCGTAGATGAATTGCAGGCCCTCGTCCTGCGCCACCTCCGGCCACATCGCCTGGTGCAGCTGCAGCGTCACGTCCGCATCCTCCGCCGCATATTCGGTCGCACGCTCCACCGCGACTTCGTCGAAGCCGATCTGCGACGCGCCCTTGCCGCACACTTCCTCGTAGGCAATCGTCTTGCGGCCGAGGTGGCGCAGCGCGAGGCTGTCCATGTCATGGCTGCGGTGGGATTCGAACACATAGGATTGCAGCAGCGTGTCATGCACGATGCCGCGCAGCGTCACGCCATGGTTGGCGAAGATATGGCTGTCGTATTTCAGGTTCTGCCCGACCTTGGGCTTGCCGGCGTCCTCCAGCCAGGGCTTGAGCTTCGCCAGCACCAGTTCGCGCGACAGCTGCGCGGGCGCATCCTGGTAGCGGTGCGCCACCGGGATGTAGGCCGCCTTGCCGGGCGTGCAGCACAGCGAGATGCCGACCAGCTGCGCGCGCATCGGATCGAGCGAGGTGGTTTCGGTATCGACGGCAGTCAGTGCCGCGGCGTCGACGGTTGCGAGCCAGCGCTCGAGCTGCGCTTCCGTCAGCACGGTCTCGTACTCGGCAGCGGGGGCCGGCGCGGCGGCATCGAACAGGCCGCCCTGCGGCTCCCCATTGGCCGGCGCCGTAGCGGCACGCGCGCTGCCGGCATCGCCCGTGAGTTCGCGCAGCCAGGTCTTGAAGCCGTAGCGCCGGAAGAAATCGATCAGCGCGTCGTTATCCGCCGGCCGCGCGACCAGCGATTCCGGGATCGACACCATATGCTTGGCCAGGTCGCAATCATGTTTGATGGTCAACAGCACCCGCGCCTGCGGCAGCCAGTCGAGCGCGCGACGCAGATTCTCGCCGACCGCGCCGCCGATGCCGGCCGCCTGTTCGATGATGTTGTCCAGCGTGCCGTACTGGGTCAGCCACTTGACCGCGGTCTTGGGGCCGACCTTGTCGACGCCGGGCACATTGTCGACGGTGTCGCCGATCAGCGTCAGGTAGTCGACGATGCGTTCCGGCGGCACGCCGAACTTCGCGATCACGCCTTCGCGATCGAGTTTCTCATTCGTCATCGTGTTGATCAGCGTGACATGCTCGTTCACCAGCTGCGCCATGTCCTTGTCGCCGGTGGAGATGACCGCCTCCATGCCATGCTGTACCGCCTGCGTGGCGAGGGTGCCGATCACGTCGTCGGCCTCGATGCCTTCCACCATCAGGATCGGCCAGCCGAGTGCGCGCACCGCTTCATGGATCGGTTCGATCTGCCGGGCGAGGTCTTCCGGCATCGGAGGCCGGTGCGCCTTGTAGTCGGGATACAGGTCGTCGCGGAATGTTTTTCCTTTTGCGTCGAATACACAGGCGATGTATGCTGCATCGAAGTCGTTGCGCAGCTTGCGCAGCATGTTGATCATGCCGTAGATCGCGCCTGTCGGCGCGCCTTCCCCGTTGCGCAAATCGGGCATTGCATGGAAGGCGCGATACAGGTAGCTCGAACCGTCAACTAACAACAAGGTTTTATTCATATGGAATCAAAGGGAAAAAACGTGCCCCGTCTGCGGCAGATCGCGGACGTCAATCGCGCCACGGCGAAAAAGGCGCGTGAATCGTGGCATATGCTCACGATTATGGCAGAGTTTATCGAGTCGACCGAACGGCTGGCGGAATTGCGGCCGGCAGTCTCGATCTTCGGCTCCGCCCGCACGAAACCGGATGATCCCTACTACCAGAAGGCGATCGACATCGCGCGCCGCCTGTCCGATGCCGGACTCGCGGTGATCTCCGGCGGCGGCCCCGGCATCATGGAAGCCGCAAACAAAGGCGCGTTCGAAGGCAAATCCTCTTCTGTCGGGCTGAACATCGAGTTGCCGCACGAGCAAGCCAGCAATGCCTGGCAAGACATCTCCATTAATTTCCGCCACTTTTTCGCGCGCAAGGTCGCGTTCGTGAAGTATGCAGACGCATATGTCGTCATGCCCGGCGGCTACGGTACGCTGGATGAATTCACCGAGGTGCTGACGCTGATTCAGACCGGGAAGTCACGCCGTATTCCCGTCATTCTTGTCGGCACAACGTTCTGGCGTGGCCTGCTCGACTGGTTCCGGACCAGCCTTGCAGCGAACGGCATGATCGATGTGAAGGATCTCGACCTGGTGCAGCTGATCGACGAACCCGCCAACGTCGTGGAAGCGATCTTTGCGTTCTATGAGGCGCATCACGAGCTGCTGTCCGCCGACAGCAGGGAAGCCGGCGCGTATCTGTGAGACTGCCGGAGCGCCCAAGGCCGGGAATTTCCCCGGCCGCCGGGTCGGGTTTGCTAAAATGTTGCTCCAGCGCCTGATTGCAGTCAGGCAAAGCGGATCAACCAACACCTCGACCTCATGACGTTCCTGAACAAGGCACGGCACGCAGCGCTTGCCTGCATTGCCATTCAAGCAACCACACTGGCGGCGTTCGCGCAGCAGCCGCCACAACTGGAAAGCCTGGACGAAGGCGAGGCGCCGGCGGTCACGATCCGCAAGCCTGACCAGAAAAGCCGGATCGAGGAAAACCGCACGCCTGGCGGCAAGGTCACCGCGATCAGGGTCAGCACCGGCGGCAGCACCTATGTCGTAAGAGCGAATGACCAGGCAGGCAGCGCCGCCGCCGGCGACCTGCAGGGACATGCAATACGCGCTGCGCAATGGGAAGTGAAGGAATTCAACCTGGGCCGGCCGACCGCCAGGGAGCAGGAAGAAGCGCAGGCCGCGGCGCCTGCACCGCCGCCGCCCCCGCCACCCGCCCAGAAATAGCACTCCACCCAACCCGATTTCGACTTTTTATCGTTTCCGCACATGGCAGTATTCACCCCGGTCAGCCTGGATGACCTTACGGAATGGACCAAGCAGTTCTCCCTCGGCAAGCCGCTTGCGGTCAAGGGCATTTCCTCCGGCATCGAAAACAGCAATTTCTTCCTCACGGCCGAAGCGGGCGAATATGTCCTGACGATCTTTGAAAAGCTGAGCTTCGAACAACTGCCGTTCTACCTGGAACTGATGCGCCATCTCGCTGACCGCGGCGTGCTGGTCCCCGCGCCGGTTGCCAATCGCCATGGCGATATCCTGCACGCGCTGCATGGCAAGCCGTGTGCGATCGTCACCAAGCTCGACGGCAGCTCGCAGCTCTCTCCAGCGCCGGCGCACTGCGCGGCGGTCGGCGCGATGCTCGCGAAAATGCATCTTGCCGGCCAGGATTTCCCGCTGCAGCAGCCAAACCTGCGCGGCCTGGACTGGTGGCGCGAAACGACGCCGGTGGTCATGCCCTACCTGCCGGAAGACGCGCAGCATCTGCTGCGAGCCGAAATCCACACGCAGGAAGCCTTTGCCGCCTCCGCCACCTTCCACCAGTTGCCGCGCGGCCCGATCCATGCCGACCTGTTCCGCAATAATGTGATGTTCGACGGCGAGCGGCTGACCGGTTTCTTCGATTTCTACTTCGCCGGCTGCGACACCTGGATCTTCGACGTGGCGGTTACCGTCAACGACTGGTGCATCGACCTGGCAACCGGCGCGCTGGACGAAAGCCGCGTGCGCGCGATGCTCGATGCCTACCACGCGGTGCGGCCGTTCAATGCCGCCGAAAAGATTGCATGGCAGCCGATGCTGCAGGCCGGTGCGCTGCGCTTCTGGCTGTCGCGGCTGTACGATTTCTATCTGCCGCGTGAAGCGGAGATGCTGACGCCGCACGACCCGACGCATTTTGAACGCATCCTTCGCCAACGCATCAACCATCCGGTGCCCGACCTGTTCTGACAATGGATAAATTGCCCGCAATTACCGGCTGGCTCTGGGTGAAGGAAGGATTTGCACTGTTCCGCAAGCAGCCCGCCGAAATCTCCACGCTGTTCCTGGCGTACATGTTCCTGATGATCGCCATCGGCTTCCTGCCGCTGCTCGGCCAGATATTGCCGCTGATGCTGGTGCCGGTGTTTTCGATGGCCTTCATGCAGGCCTGCGCGAATATCGAGCAAGGCCGGAAGGTGTATCCGAACCTGCTCCTGACTGGTTTCCGCAGCCCGGCGATGCGCCGCCTGATCAAGCTCGGCGTGCTGTACCTGGCTGCCGCGGTTGTCGCCGTCGGCGCATCGGCGGTGGTCGACGGCGGCGTGTTCTGGGAAGTGATGACCGGCCAGAAGAGCCTGGACGCGGAAACCATACGCGGCTCGAACCTGTCGTCTGCCATGATGTTCGCCGCGGCGATCTACACGCCGGCGCTCATGGCATTCTGGTATGCCGCGCCGCTGGTCGCCTGGCAGGATATGAGCATCGGCAAGGCAGTGTTCTACAGCTTCTTCGCGGTCAAGCGCTCCGGCATGGCCTTCCTCGTGTACGGACTGGTCTGGATGCTGCTCGGCGTGATCCTGCCGGCGGTGATTTCCAGCTTCGTCGCGCTGCTGGTCGGCAAGGCGTTCGCGGTGATGCTGGTATTGCTGTCAGTCTCCCTGATGCTGACCGTCGTGATGTACTGTTCCTTCTATCCGACCTATACCTCGATTTTCGGCCGCCCCGGACCGCAGCCCGCTCCTGTCCTGCCGCAACAATAGCCGCTTCCCGTCCGGCTCGCTGCTAGCAGGAAACATTCTCGCTATACTAGCCCCACGCCGGTCCCTGCGCCGGCCGGAACTGTCAACGCGACATCCAGGGAGGTGCAGATGATCAAGAAAATCGCGGTACACCAGCTCAAGGTCGGCATGTACGTGCACGACCTGAGTTGCGACTGGATGAATCATCCATTCATGCGCAACCGGCTGCTGGTCACCTCCGAAGACGAGATCCGCAAGATCATCGACGCCGGCATCCACGAGGTGTACATCGATACCGGCAAGGGCCTGGATGTCGCCGATGCGCCGACCGCGGAACAGGTGCAGCGCTCGCTCGAAAAGGAACTGGTCGACATTGCCGCGCGCCAGCCGGCGCCAGTCGCCCGTGTGACCCTGACGCAGGAAATCGCGCGCGCCAAGCAGATCAAGAACCAGGCGCACCAGCTGGTACGCACCGTGATGGCGGACGCGCGACTCGGCAAGGCGATCGAACTGGACCGGGTCGAGCCGGTGGTGCAGAACATCACCGAATCCATTCTGCGCAATCCCGGCGCGCTGACCGGCCTGCTGCGCATCAAGAACAAGGACGACTATACCTTCCTGCATTCGGTCAGCGTCTGCACGCTGCTGGTCGCCTTTTGCCGCTCCGCAGGGCTGGACGCGGCGACCACGCGCGAGGCCGGCCTCGGCGGCCTGCTGCACGACACCGGCAAGGCGCTGGTGCCGGACGCGGTACTGAACAAGCCGGGCCGGCTGACCGACGCGGAATTCGACATCATCCGCAAGCATCCGAAGGACGGCTACGACATCCTGCTCAGGACACCCGGGGTGGGGGAAATCCCGCTCGATATCACGCTGCATCACCACGAGCGCATGGACGGCAGCGGCTACCCGGACAGGTTGCCGGGCGAGCGCATCGGCACCCTCGCGCAGATGGCGGCGATCGTCGACGTGTACGACGCAATCACCGCCGACCGCTGCTACCACAAGGGCATGCCCGCCGCGGTCGCGCTCCGCAAGATCTACGAATGGAGCAAGTTCCACTTCAATGCGCAGCATGTGCAGGCCTTCATGCGCTGCGTCGGCATCTACCCGGTCGGCACGCTGGTGCTGCTGGAATCGGGCCGGCTCGGCGTGGTCACCGAACCGCACGAGACCAACCTGCTGGCGCCGAAGGTGAACGTGTTCTTCAGCACCCGGTCCAACACCTACATCAAGCCCGTGGAAGTGGATCTGTCCAGACCGCTGGGCCTGGGCGGGGGCGACAAGATCCTCAGCCATGAATTGCCGGAGAAGTGGCGCGTCGACCCGATGAAGTTCTTTGCGCTGGAATAGGTCTCGGCAAGCATAGGGCTGCGTCCTGCGACGCCAGCCCCAAGCGGCGCGGCAGTGCCGCGCACGCCCGCTGAACGGCTGCTCAGCCGGCCACTCTTTCAAGCTTGGCAATATTGAGATCGAGGAGCTTCATCCCGTGGCGCCCGAAGTTGATATGGGCGCGGGTATTGGTGCCGCTGCCTTCGATATTGACGATCACGCCCTCGCCGAACTTCTGGTGCGCCACCGTCTCGCCGACCCGCCAGCCGGCATCCTTGCGGCTGAAGTTCTGCGCAATCGCGTTCGCCGCCGCTTCCGGCGCCTCGTCCCAGGCCGACTTGCGCTGGCCGAACCAGCTGTGCTGCTGCACCTTCGGCGACAGCCACTTGAGCGCCTCTTCCGGCAATTCGTCGAGGAAGCGCGACTTCATGTTGTAGCGCGTCTGGCCGTGCAGCATGCGGGTCTGCGAGAAGCTGATGTAGAGCCGCTTCTTGGCGCGCGTGATCGCCACGTACATCAGGCGGCGCTCTTCCTCCAGTCCGCCTTCTTCCTGCGCACTGTTCTCATGCGGGAACAGGCCTTCTTCCAGCCCGGTGATGAACACCGCGTCGAATTCCAGGCCCTTGGCGGAGTGCACCGTCATCAGCTGCAGCGCGTCCTGCCCGGCCTGCGCCTGGTTGTCGCCCGCTTCCAGCGACGCATGCGACAGGAAGGCCGACAGCGGCGACATCACGGTGGGCAGCGGCGCGTCGGCGTCGATCAGCTCATCGCCGTTGGGAAGCGGCACGCCCGAAGAGGCCTGCGTCTTCGGGCCGAGCAAGGCCGGCGCGTCGATGCCGAACCCCTCCTCGGAAACGAACAGCATCGCGGCGCTGACCAGCTGCTCCAGGTTTTCGATGCGGTCCGCGCCCTCCTTCTCGGTCTGGTAATGCGCTACCAGGCCGCTCATGTCGAGCATCACCTGCACCATTTCCTGCAGCGGCAGGTTCTGCGTCTCGAAGCGCATGCCTTCGATCAGCTTCACGAAAGAACCGAGCGAGGTACCGGCCTTGCCGGCCACATAGGGTACCGCCGCATAGAGCGACACCCCGTACTGGCGGGCCGCATCCTGCAGCTGCTCGAGCGAGCGCGCGCCGATGCCGCGCGCCGGGAAATTCACCACGCGCAGGAACGCGGAATCATTGTGCGGGTTGTCCATCAGCTGCAGGTAGGCGATCGCATGCTTGATTTCCGCGCGCTCGAAGAAGCGCTGGCCGCCGTACACGCGGTACGGAATGCCCGCGGTGAACAGCGCATGCTCGATCACGCGTGACTGCGCGTTGGAGCGGTACAGGATCGCGATCTCGCTGCGCGACGCGCCGTCATTGATCAGGCCCTTGGCCTCTTCGATGATCCACTGCGCCTCCTGGATATCGCTGCTGGCTTCATAGATGCGCACCGGCTCGCCATGGCCGGCGTCGGTGCGCAGGTTCTTGCCGAGGCGCCGGCTGTTGTTGGCGATCAGGATGTTGGCGGCATCGAGGATGTGGCCGTGCGAGCGGTAGTTCTGCTCCAGCTTGATCAGGTTCTGCACGCGGAACTCGCGCTCGAACGCGGCCATGTTGCCGACGTTGGCGCCGCGGAACGCATAGATGCTCTGGTCGTCGTCGCCCACCGCGAATACCGCGTTGTGCTGGCCCGCCATCAGCTTGAGCCAGTTGTATTGCAGATTGTTGGTGTCCTGGAACTCGTCGATCAGGATGTGCTTGAAGCGCGACTGGTAGTGCTCGCGCAGCGGCTGGTTACGCATCAGCAATTCATACGAGCGCAGCAGCAGTTCCGCGAAGTCGACCACGCCCTCGCGCTGGCATTGCTGGTCATACGCCTCGTAAAGCTCGACGAAGCGGCGGTTGTAATCGTCATTCGCCTCCACATCCTTCGCGCGCAAACCCTGTTCCTTCGCACCGTTGATGAAGTACATCAGGTTGCGCGGCGGGTATTTTTCGTCGTCGATGTTGAGCGACTTCAGCAGCCGCTTGATGGCGGAGAGCTGGTCGGCCGAATCGAGGATCTGGAAGGTCTGAGGCAGGCCGGCGTCGCGGTAATGCGCCCGCAACAGCCGGTTGCACAAACCGTGGAAGGTGCCGATCCACATGCCGCGAGTATTGATTGGCAGCATTGCGGACAGGCGCGACATCATCTCCTTCGCCGCCTTGTTGGTAAACGTTACCGCCAGCACGCCGGCCGGCGACATCTGTCCGGTCTGGATCAGCCAGGCAATCCGCGTGGTCAGCACGCGCGTCTTGCCCGAGCCGGCACCGGCCAGGATCAATGCGGATTGTGCGGGAAGCGTGACGGCGGCGAGCTGCTCGGAATTAAGGTTGTGGAGGAGATTTTGCATCCGCAGATTATAGCCGCGCGGCGATGCCGGAGGCGCATCTCTGCGCCATCCTTCCAGCCTTCCCGTTTCCAGCGTTGCAAGAAGTTGGCGGGCGGACAAAACCGCCTCGCCGCCACAACATCAGGAGCGCCAGGGAAGTTCGATCGGCGCGCCGTCCGGCAACCAGGTCGCCACCGGCGTCGCGCTGAATACGGCGACAAGTTGCAGCGCTTCCTTGCCCACGCTGACTATCTGGTGGTCGACATCGGCCGGAATCAACACGGTCATGTCGGCGCCGAAGCGCTCGATGCATTCGCCGATATGCAGCTCGCCCGCGCCCGCCCGGCACAGGACCACTTCCTCGCAATCGTGCCGGTGCGGCGGCGTTGCCGCACCGGGAGCCAGCGACTGCTGCCAGACCGAGATGCGGCGCAGGCCGTCGTCGCTGCCCGCAAGGGTCACGTGCTCGATGCCGGGAATGCCGGTCGCGGCCGGCGCCTGGTTTGCAATCACATACATGGTCGATCTCCTTGTTTTACGGGTCGCCGCCCGCATGGCGGCCGAGAGATGAGTATGCGCATCTCGCGCCCTGTCCGGAACGATGTGCAATGTCGTAATATTGAGGAAAATTTTTCTTCAATCGCAGATGGGCAGCTTCAACCAGTTCCTCGCGTTTGCCAGTGCCGCGCGCCGCCGCAGCTTTGCGCAGGCGGGGCGTGAGCTCGGCATCACGGCATCGACCGTGGCCAAACGGATCGCGCAGCTGGAACGCCAGCTCGGCGTGAAACTGTTTCACCGCACGACGCGCCACGTCACCCTGAGCTCGGACGGCGAGGCACTGTATGCGCGCTGCGAGAAAATCCTGGCCGACATCGATGAACTCGAAGCGCTCGCGGCCGGCGCCAGCGGCGAGGCGCGCGGCGAACTGCGCATCAACGTGCCGATCACTTACGGCAAGCGGGTGGTGATACCGGCGCTGGCCCGGTTGATGGCGGCACATCCGGCGCTGTCCGCCGACCTTCGGCTGTCGGACCAGTTCTGTGACGTGGTCAAGGATGGGATGGATGCGGTCATCCGCATCGCGCCGCTCGAAGATTCGCGCCTGGCGTGCCGGCGTATCGGCTGGCAGCATCTGTTGCTGTGCGCCAGCCCGGCTTACCTGGCTCGCCACGGCAAGCCGAAGCATCCCGGCCGCCTGGACGGCCATGCATTCCTGCTGTTCCGCAATCCAAGTTCCGGGCGAGAGCGCCCGCTCCAGTTTCGGGTCGAGGACAGGACCATCGACCTGCATCCCCCGCGCCGCGTGCTGATGGACGACGGCGAAGCGCTGGTGCAGGCGGCGTGTCACGACCTCGGACTGACGCAGGTGCCGGACTACATGGTTGCAGAGGAACTGGGGAACGGCACACTGGTGGAGGTGCTGGCGCGGTACCGCCCGCCGCCATTGCCGATCAGCGTGATATGGCCGGGGAGCCGGCTGCTGCCGCCGCGGGTCCGCGCATTCATAGATGCTTTGGCGACACCCGGAAAGTGAAGCGGACGGGCCGGCTTGACGCCCTGCGCCTGCCGAAACATAATCGATAGACCATTCTTCTTCCAATGCTTACGATGACTGCCCAGCACGCCGCCCGCCCTGCCAACCTGAGCGCCCCCGCTCCGGTGTCGGCACGCGCTGCTGCAGGCAAATCGAAAAAACAGTCGCTCATCTGACCGGGGCGCGCTGTCCCGTCAGGTGGGCTGACGGGACAGCAGGCACACAGACCGGTCGCACTCCCTCCCTCTGTTGCACGCACTCGCAGAACACCCTGGCGGTGACCCTGACGGTCATTCAAACAGGAGTGTTTCATGACAGGCTTTTCAGGTATCTGGGTTCCCCTCGTGACCCCGTTTCGCGGGGATGCGATCGATTTCGCATCGCTGCAGGCGCTTGCGCGCCGCCTCGTTGATGCGGGAGCATCCGGACTCGTCGCATGCGGTTCGACCGGCGAGGCGGCGGCGCTGGACGAAGACGAACAACTCGCGGTACTGGACGCGGTACTCGCGGCAGTGCCCGGCGCACCGGTGATGATGGGGCTGGCGGGCAACAACCTGCGCGCGGTGCTCGGCCGGCTGGAACGCGTGCAGCAGCGCCCGGTCGCCGGCCTCCTTGTGCCGCCTCCCTACTACATCAGGCCATCCCAGGCCGGTCTGACCGAATACTTCCGTACGCTTGCCGATGCCGCCCTGGTTCCGCTGGTCCTCTACAACATTCCGTATCGCACGGGTGTGACGATGGAGTTCAACACACTTGCCGGCCTCGCCCGCCACGACCGCATCGTGGCGCTGAAGGACTGCGGCGGCGACCCGGTGCTGACGATGCGGCTGATCACGGAAACCGGGCTGCAGGTCCTGGCAGGGGAGGATCACCAGCTGCTTTCGACCCTGGCACTCGGCGGCAGTGGCGGCATTATGGCATCGGCCCATCTGCGCACCGGGCTGTTCGTGCAGATCGTCCGGCTGGTCGAGCACGGCGCGCTCACGGAGGCAAGGGACAGGTTCTATCGGCTGCTGCCGCTGATCAGGCTGCTGTTCCGGGAACCGAATCCCGGGCCGCTGAAGGCGGCGCTCTCCATGATGGGGTGGATGGACGACGGCTTGCGCGCGCCGCTGCAGCAAGCCACGCCTGCACTTTGCGAACAGATCGGGATGGAACTGAAGCGGCTGGAATGCGCGTAAGCCGGGTCGCGGCCGCGTGCGGCAAAACCGCGCGCGCCGGATGCGGCTACAATCGTATTCCCTTCCCCGCAAATACTACGAGGGCCAATTGACCTATCCGCCATCCCTGCAGGTGCCCGCCGACGACGAACGCTTCTGGGCCGCGGTCCGGGCGGAATTCGACGCCAGCGAAGACTTCATCAATCTCGAGAACGGCTTCTTCGGCATGCCGAGCCGGCCTGTGCAGGAAGCTTTCGAAGCATACAGCCGCATGGTCAACCGTGAAGCCGCCTGCTTCATGCGCAACCGCTTTCCGCAGCGGCTGGCGCAGGTGGTGGAGACGCTTGCCGGATTTTCCGGCGTGGCGCCGGAAGAACTCGTCATCGTGCGCAACCCGACCGAGGGGATGAACATCCTGATCCAGGGCTATCCGTTCCGCGCCGGCGATGAAGTGGTGATCGGCAACCAGGACTACGACAGCGTCGACGAAGCGCTGGCGATGATGCAGCAGCGCGGCCGCTTCAGCATCGTGCGGGTCGCCCTGCCGTTCCACCCGCGCGATGACGACGAGATTGTAGACGCCTACGAATGCGCGATCACGCCGAAGACCCGCGTGATGGTGCTGACGCACATGCTGCACCGGACCGGTCAGATCCTGCCGGTGGCGAAGATCGCGCGCATGGCGCGCTCGCGCGGCATCGATGTCTTCGTCGACGCCGCGCACTCCTTTGCACACCTGGACTACCGGCTGCCCGAGCTGGAAAGCGATTTCGTCGTCGCCCATCTGCACAAGTGGCTGGGCGCGCCGCTCGGCGTCGGCCTGCTGCACGTGCGCAAGGAGAGGATTGCGGAAATCGCGCCGCTGTTCGGCGATACCCGATATCCCGCCGGCGACATCCGCAAGCTGGCGCATTTCGGCACGCGGCCGCCGGCGGCGATCCTCGCGATCGAGGATGCGATCGCCTTTCACAACCGGATCGGCGGCAGGAGCAAGGAAGCGCGCCTGCGCTATCTGAAGGATTACTGGGTCAGTCGCGTGAAGGATTTCGAGCGCATCGTGATGATGACGCCGCAAGCGCCGGAACGCGCCTGCGCGATTGCCGCTTTCAAGGTGCAAGGCATGGAGCCGGCCAGGGTTGCCGATTACCTCTTCGAGGAGCACCGCATCTTCACGGTCGCCACCGGGGCCGCCGGTGAGAGCTTCGTGCGCGTCACCCCCCACCTGTACAACACAACCGGGCAGCTCGACCGCCTGGCAAAGGCGATCGGCAGCCTGCTCCAAGGGGTTGGCGGCGCTAAGAGGTGAACAATTGCGCGAAGCTGCGTGCGGCTTGTTCCGGTTGCTCCACCATATAGACGCTGCTGATCACCGCCACCATGTCGGCGCCCTGCCGCACCAGGGGCGGGGAATTTTCCTGCGTCATGCCGCCGATCACGACATTCGGCAACGGGATTTCCCGCTTCGCCTGCGCGACGATTTCCGGCGGCGTCGTCACTTCGTATTTCTTGACCCGGGACGGATAGAAACCGCCGAACGCGACATAGCTGGCACCGGCCGCATGCGCATCCCGCGCCAGTTGCAGGCTGCCGTAGCAGGAAGAACCGACAATCTTCGACGGCCCGACTGCAGCGCGTACCTGCGCCACTGCGGCATCGGTGCCGCCGACATGGATGCCGTCGGCATCGAGCTCCAGGCACAGGTCGACGAAGTCGTTGATGATGAATGGACGGCCGTAGCGGCGGCACAGCGCCTGCAGCTGCGCCGCCTGCTCGCGGCGCAGCGCCGGGGATGCGGTCTTGTGCCGGTACTGCACCAGCGCCGCGCCGCCGCGCAGCCCGGCCTCGGTGATTTCCAGCAGTTTTTTCGTATCGTCCCAGTCGGGAGTGACGAGATACAGGCCTTTCATGGATTTTCCTCCGGGAAGGCGCAACGGTTCGGGATGCGCTGGCCATCGGTGATGGCATACGCGGACTGCAGCGCCTGATGACAATAGGCTTGCGCCTCTTCGACCGCGTCGACCATCGCCTTGCCGTGCGCCAGCAGGGCGGCGGTCGCGGACGCCAGCGTGCAGCCGGTGCCGTGAAAGCTGCCGGCCAGGCGCGGCCAGGTCCAGGTGCATTTGTTGTCGCGGGTATAAAGCCGGTTGACCACATCCGGGCCGGCGCCGTGGCCGCCCTTGATCAGCACGTTCGGGCAATACTGCAGCAGGTTCTCGACCTGCGCGTCGACGTCCTGGTTGCCGCCGCACAGCGCCGCCGCTTCCGGCAGGTTGGGCGTAACGAGCGTCGCGAACGGCAGCAGTGTCATCACCGCGAAGGCCGGGTTGTCTTCCGACAGCCGGTCGCCGTGACCACTCGCCAGCACCGTGTCCAGCACTACGTGCAGGTCCGGGCGGCGCTGCTTCATCGCGCGCAGGGTGTCGGCGATCGCTTCCGCGTTCGCGCGGTTGCCGACGATGCCGATCTTCACCGCGGCGATGTCGATCTTGTCGATCAGCGCCTGTGCCTGCTGCTGCACCAGCAGCGCCGGCACCGGATGCACGTTGAATACGCGGTCATTGTCCTGAACCGTCAGCGCGGTGACCGATGTCAGCGGGTGGGCGCCGAGCGCGGCAATGGCCGTGATGTCGGCCTGCAGCCCGGCCCCGCCGCTCGGGTCGGAGCCGGCGAAGACCAGAACGGCCGGGCGCATCATGTTGCGCGCCCCTCCATCGGTGAGGACGGCGAGGCGGCGAACTTCTTCGGGATGCGGCCCGCCAGGTACGCCTCGCGCCCCGCTTCCACCGCGAGCTTCATCGCGCGCGCCATGCGGATCGGATCCTTTGCGCCGGCGATCGCGGTATTCATCAGCACGCCGTCGCAGCCCAGTTCCATCGCGATCGCCGCGTCGGATGCGGTGCCGACGCCGGCATCGACCAGCACCGGCACCTTGGCCTGCTGGATGATCAACGACAGGTTCCAGGGATTGAGGATGCCCATGCCGGAACCGATCAGCGACGCCAGCGGCATCACCGCGACGCAGCCGATCTCTTCCAGCATCTTCGCCTGGATCGGATCGTCGCTGCAGTAGACCATCACGTCGAAGCCGTCCTTGACCAGCGTTTCGGCGGCCTTCAGCGTTTCCGGCATATTGGGGAACAGCGTCTTCTCGTCGCCCAGCACTTCCAGCTTGACCAGCTTGTGGCCGCCCAGCAGTTCGCGCGCGAGCTGCAGCGTGTAAACCGCATCCTTGGCGTTGTAACAGCCGGCGGTATTGGGCAGGATGGTGTATCTGGTCGGCGGCACCGCGTCGAGCAGGCTCGGCGCGTTCGGGTCCTGGCCGATGTTCACGCGGCGGATCGCCACCGTGATGATGTCGGCGCCGCTTGCTTCCGTCGCCAGGCGGGTCTGCTCGAGGTCCTTGTACTTGCCGCTGCCCACCAGCAGGCGGGAGCGGTAGGTCTTGCCGGCGATGGTGAGGCCGGCGTCCGGGTTGATTTGTTCACTCATGCGATTCCCTCAGTTGGGCTTTGTTGCGTAGTGTCGAATAAGTCACAGGGTTTGCGTCTGCCACGTCGCGGCTTGCAAGCCGCTCCGGTTGGGCTTGGCACAGGTAGCCGATGTGCGGCCTCCACGTCGCGGCTTGCAAGCCGCTCCAGTTGGGCTTGGCACAGGTAGCCGATGTGCGGCCTCCACGTCGCGGCTTGCAAGCCGCTCCGGTTGAGCTTGGCACAGGTAGCCGATGTGCGGCGTCCACGTCGCGGCTTGCAAGCCGCTCCGGTTGCGCTTGACACAGGTAGCCGATGTGCGGTGTCCACGTCGCGGCTTGCAAGCCGCTCCGATTCGCGCGGCGCGAAGCAGTGCTTCGCGAAACCCCGCGCTCATCCACCGCCGATCGCCTTGACGATGTCCACGCGATCACTCGGCTGCAGCACACGCTCGGCCCATTTGCTTCGCGGCACCACTTCGCGGTTGATCGCGACCGCCAGCGACTTGTTCGCCAAATCCAGCGAGGCGATCAAGTCCTGTACGTTCAGGTTTTCGGCAACCGGGTGCGGCGCACCGTTCAGTTCGATTTCCATGGCGCTTCCCGTTACGCTCACTGCTTGCGATACAGTTCCGCGCCGGACTTCACGAACTCGACCGCCTTCACTTCCATGCCCTTCTTCAGCGCCTCGTCATCCGAGAGGCCTTGCGCGGCCGCGAAGTCGCGTACATCCTGCGTGATCTTCATCGAGCAGAAGTGCGGGCCGCACATCGAGCAGAAGTGCGCCACCTTGGCCGAATCCTTGGGCAGCGTCTCGTCATGGAATTCGCGTGCCTTGTCCGGATCGAGACCGAGGTTGAACTGGTCTTCCCAGCGGAACTCGAAGCGCGCCTTCGACAGCGCGTTGTCGCGGATCTGCGCGCCGGGGTGCCCCTTGGCGAGGTCGGCGGCGTGCGCGGCCAGCTTGTAGGTGATGATGCCTTCCTTGACGTCGTCCTTGTTCGGCAGGCCGAGGTGTTCCTTCGGCGTCACGTAGCACAGCATCGCAGTGCCGTACCAGCCGATCATCGCCGCGCCGATACCCGAGGTGATGTGATCGTAACCCGGCGCGATGTCGGTGGTCAGCGGCCCGAGCGTATAGAACGGCGCTTCCGCGCAATCCCGCAACTGCAGGTCCATGTTTTCCTTGATCAGGTGCATCGGCACATGGCCGGGACCTTCGATCATCACCTGCACATCATGCTTCCAGGCGATCTGCGTCAGTTCGCCCAGCGTCTTCAGTTCGCCCAGCTGCGCTTCGTCGTTGGCGTCGTAGATGGAGCCGGGGCGCAGGCCGTCGCCGAGCGAGAACGCAACGTCGTAGGCCTTCATGATTTCGCAGATCTCTTCGAAATGCTCGTACAGGAAGGATTCCTTGTGATGCGCGAGGCACCACTTGGCCATGATCGAGCCGCCGCGCGACACGATGCCGGTCATGCGCTTGGCCGTCAGCGGCACATACTGCAAACGAACACCCGCATGGATGGTGAAGTAGTCGACGCCCTGTTCCGCCTGCTCGATCAGCGTGTCGCGGAAGATTTCCCAGGTCAGCTCCTCGGCCTTGCCGTTGACCTTTTCCAGCGCCTGGTAGATCGGCACCGTGCCGATCGGCACCGGCGAATTGCGGATGATCCATTCGCGCGTTTCATGAATGTGCTTGCCGGTGGACAGGTCCATCACGGTGTCGCCGCCCCAGCGGATCGCCCAGGTCATCTTCTCGACTTCCTCGCCGATCGAAGAAGTCACCGCAGAGTTGCCGATGTTGGCATTGATCTTCACCAGGAAGTTGCGGCCGATGATCATCGGCTCGGATTCCGGATGGTTGATGTTGGCGGGAATGATCGCACGGCCGCAGGCGACTTCGGAGCGCACGAATTCCGGCGTGATCTCGGCCGGAATCGCGGCGCCGAAGGACTGGCCGGGATGCTGGCGGCCCATCAGGTCGGCCAGCTTCTGGCCCATCGGGCCGGATGCCTTCAGGCTTTCCAGGTATTCCTTGCGGCGCAGGTTTTCGCGGATCGCGATGTATTCCATTTCCGGCGTGATGATGCCGGCGCGCGCATAATGCATCTGGGTGACGTTCTTGCCCGCCAGCGCGCGGCGCGGCTTGCGGTGCAGGTTGAAGCGCAGCTCGGCCAGCTTCGGGTCGTTCAGGCGCTCGACGCCGTACTGCGACGACGGTCCGGGCAGCTCCTCGGTATCGCCGCGCTCGGCGATCCAGCCGGCGCGCAGCGCCGCCAGGCCGGAACGGATGTCGATCTTCACGTCCGGGTCGGTGTACGGGCCGGAGGTATCGTAGACATAGATCGGCGGATTCTTTTCGGCGCCGAAGGAAGCCGGCGTGTCGGCCTGCGAGATTTCGCGCATCGGAACGCGGATATCGGGACGCGAGCCTTCGACGTAAATCTTGCGGGAATTCGGCAGCGGCTGGATCGCGGCGTCGTCCACCTTGGCGGTGGCGGCGAGGAATTGCGGATTGGCGTTCATGGTGCTCCTTTGCTAAGACGGGTAAGCGAAGGAGCGGCGGGAAAAGGTGGGACTGGTTTTCCGGATGCTTCCCTTCGCTGGCATTACCCAGATCAGGTTCGAGGGTGTTTCTCACCCGGCCGGACAGCAGCCAGGACCCCTAGCGTCGTGCCGCGCGCAGTCCCAAACAGAGGACGGCCACTAAAGCGGCGATCCGCGAATTATACGCTCCTGACCGCCAAAGTCAGCATCCTCCTCCCTTATAATGCATGGTTTCGCAAAAACACCTTTAAATCATGGAATTAGCCAAGTCTTTCGAGCCCGCCGAGATTGAGAAACACTGGCGCACCGAATGGGAACAGCGCGGTTACTACACCGCCAGCACCGATCCGGCCAAGCCCTCCTTCTGCATCCAGTTGCCGCCGCCCAACGTGACCGGCACGCTGCATATGGGTCATGCGTTCAACCAGACAGTGATGGATGGCCTTACGCGCTACTATCGCATGCGCGGCCACAACACCGCCTGGATACCCGGCACCGACCATGCCGGCATCGCCACCCAGATCGTGGTCGAACGCCAGCTCGACGCGCAAAAGGTTTCCCGTCACGACCTCGGCCGCGAGAAATTCCTGGAAAAGGTCTGGGAATGGAAGGAGCATTCCGGCTCCACCATCACCGGCCAGATGCGCCGCCTCGCTGCCTCTACCGACTGGAAGCGCGAATACTTCACGATGGACGAGAAAATGTCCAAGGCCGTGACCGAAGTGTTCGTGCGCCTGTATGAGCAGGGCCTGATCTACCGCGGCAAGCGGCTGGTGAACTGGGACCCGAAGCTGCACACCGCGGTGTCCGACCTGGAAGTGGTGTCCGAGGAAGAAGACGGTCACATGTGGCACATCCGCTATCCGCTGGCGGATGGCTCCGGTCACATTACGGTTGCGACTACGCGTCCGGAAACGATGCTGGGCGACGTCGCCGTTGCAGTCGACCCGACGGACGAGCGCTACATGCATTTGCACGGCAAGCTGCTTAAGTTGCCGCTGACCGACCGCGAAATCCCGATCATCGCCGACGACTACGTGGACAAGGAATTCGGCACCGGCTGCGTGAAGATCACGCCGGCTCACGACTTCAACGACTACGCCGTGGGCCAGCGCCACAACCTGCCGCAGATCAGCATCATGACGCTGGATGCAAAGATCAACGAGAACGCGCCGACGCAGTACCAGGGCATGGACCGTTACGATGCGCGCAAGCAGATCGTCGCCGACCTCGAGGCGCTGGGCCTGCTCGAATCCGTCAAGCCGCACAAGCTGATGGTGCCGCGCGGCGACCGTACCGGCGTGGTGATCGAACCGATGCTGACCGACCAGTGGTTCGTGGCGATGAGCAAGCCGGCGCCGGAAGGCACGCATTTCCCCGGCAAGTCGATCGCTGAAGTCGCGCTGGAAAAAGTCGCCGACGGCTCGATCAAGTTCATCCCCGAGAACTGGACCACCACCTACAACCAGTGGCTCAACAACATCCAGGACTGGTGCATTTCACGCCAGCTGTGGTGGGGCCATCAGATCCCGGCCTGGTACGACGACGAAGGCAACATCTACGTCGCGCGCAATGCGGAAGAAGCCGCGGCAAAGGCCGGCGGCAAGGCGCTGCACCGCGACGAGGACGTGCTCGACACCTGGTTCTCGTCGGCGCTGGTGCCCTTCTCCTCGCTCGGCTGGCCGGAAGAAACGCCGGACTACAAGCTGTTCCTGCCGTCGTCGGTGCTGGTCACCGGCTTCGACATCATCTTCTTCTGGGTGGCGCGCATGGTGATGATGACCACGCACTTCACCGGCAAGGTGCCGTTCGAGACGGTGTACGTGCACGGCCTGGTGCGCGACGCATCCGGCCAGAAGATGTCCAAGTCCAAGGGCAACACGCTTGACCCGATCGACCTGATCGATGGCATCGACGTCGAATCGCTGGTCACCAAGCGCACCACCGGGCTGATGAACCCGAAGCAGGCAGAAAGCATCGCGAAGGCCACGCGCAAGGAATTTCCGAACGGCATTCCGGCCTTTGGCACCGACGCGCTGCGCTTCACGATGGCCAGCTATGCCTCGCTCGGCCGCAACATCAACTTCGACCTGAACCGCTGCGAAGGCTACCGCAACTTCTGCAATAAGCTGTGGAATGCGACCCGCTTTGTGCTGATGAACACCGAAGGCAAGGACTGCGGCTTCGACCCGGCCACCTGCGGACCGGAAATGCGCGACTTCTCGCCGGCCGACCGCTGGATCGTGTCGCTGCTGCAGCGGACCGAGGCGGAAGTGGAGAAAGGTTTTGCCGACTACCGCTTCGACAACATCGCCTCCGCGATCTACAAGTTCGTCTGGGACGAGTACTGCGACTGGTACCTCGAAGTGGCGAAGGTGCAGATCCAGAACGGCAGCGAGGCGCAACAGCGCGCCACCCGCCGCACCCTGTTGCGCGTGCTGGAGACGGTGCTGCGCCTGGCGCACCCGGTAATCCCGTTCATCACCGAACAGCTGTGGCAAAAGATCGCGCCGATGACCGGCCGCGAGCTGAACCCGGCCGGCGATTCGATCATGCTGCAGGCCTACCCGAAGCCCGACCTCGGGAAGATCGACGAGCACGCCGAGGGCTGGATGACCCAGCTGAAGGCGATGACCGACGCCTGCCGCAATCTGCGCGGCGAGATGCAGTTGTCGCCGGCGCAGCGCGTGCCGCTGTTCATCGAGGCAAGCGCGGCGGACCGCGCGCAGGTCGAGTCCTTCGTGCGCTACCTGCAGGCGCTGGCCAAGCTGTCCGATGTGCAGATCGTCGACGCCCTGCCGGCTTCGCCGGCGCCGGTATCGATCGTCGGCACGGTCAAGCTGATGCTGAAGGTGGAAATCGACGTCGCCGCCGAACGCGAGCGCCTGTCCAAGGAAATCGCGCGCCTGGAGGGAGAAATTGCCAAGGCGAATGCCAAGCTCGGCAATGAAAGCTTCGTTGCCCGTGCCCCGGCGCAAGTTGTCGCCCAGGAGAAAGAGCGTCTGTTGACCTTTGGAGCCACCCTGGAAAAACTGCGCGAGCAGTTTGAGAAATTGCAAAAATTATAACTCCTTCAAGATTGAAGATTCTGGTCTGGCTGCGCGTAGCGCAGCCGGACCACCCAATCCAGGAGACGACAAAATGATCAGACGATTGACCACTCTCACTCTGGCGGCGAGTGCATTTGCCGCCACCGCCGCATGGGCGCAGGACGCGTCGCCTGTCGGCGTCTGGCGCACCATCGATGAATCCGGCAAGGCGAAGTCGCTGGTACGCATCAGCGAAAGCAACGGCGAACTGCGCGGCAAGATCGAAAAGCTGTTCCGCGAACCCGGCGAAGATCCGAATCCGAAGTGCGAAAAGTGCGAAGGCTCGCTGAAGGACCAGCCGGTGATCGGCATGACCATCATCACCGGCATGAAGAAGGACGGCAGCGAATACAACGGCGGCCAGATCCTCGACCCGAACAACGGCAAGATCTACAAGAGCAAGATGTCGGTGACCGAAGGCGGCAAGAAGCTCGACGTGCGCGGCTACATCGGCGTGCCGATGCTGGGCCGTACCCAGACCTGGGTGCGCGAGGATTAAGCGCTTCGACGTCGAAAAAAAAAGGCGCCGCCGGCGCCTTTTTGTCTTTCAGACGAAGGAAATGGTCAGTCCCGGCAGGCTGATGCCGGAAAAAGCCGATGTCCAGGTCTCGCCCGGCTTGATCGGGCACACGTCGGTCCAGGTGCCGGTCGTGATGATCTCGCCCGCAGTCAGCGGCGTGAACTGCGCCTGCATCTTCAGCAGCTGATGCAAGTGCCACAATGCATGCAGCGGGCTGCCCAGCACATCGCTGCCGAAACCGGCGGAACGCAGCTCGTCGCCGCAGGACAGCGACAGCGTCGCATAGGGCAGCACTTCCCCGAGATTGCGCCGGCTTGCCGCCGACAGCATTTTCGGCTCGCCCACGATCAGCGAACCGTGCAGCCCGAATGCGGCGATCGAGTCCGCCATCTCGAACTTCCAGTCGGGAAAGGGGCAGACCACGATTTCGAACGCATGCGCCATCCACTCGATGCATTCGGCCAGGTCTTCGATCGTGGCATCCGGCGCCGGGGTGTGACCAAGCTTGAACACGAGTTCCGGACCGATGCGCGGCTGCAGCGCGCCATCCAGGCTCTGGATACCGCGATTGTCTTCGGTAAAGCGAACGGTTTCATCGAAGATCGGCGTCCAGATCGGCGTGCTGATCGGCTCGGCGACGCCATATTTCGACCAGATCTTGCGGTTCGTAAAGCCGATCTTGCGCCCGACCACCGTTTCACCTTGCGCAATCCGGACGTCCAGGATGCTCTTGACGATGTCATAGCTGTCTGCAACTGACAGCGGTGCAGTCGAGGACAGGGGCGGGATCATCTGGGCCTGCGCACGCGCATCGAGCAGCTGGTGCGCATAGCGGTTGGCTTGCGTGGACATGAGCATGGCGGGAAACTCGAAGTGGTATGGGTGGCGCCGCAGTGCCGGGCCAGCCCTGTACTTTACGCAGGTGCGGAACGGCAGGATTGCGGCCGGTCAAACAAAAAAAGTGCGACCGTGCTTAAAAAAGCATTATAGAGGCATCTTTGCCGAATTTTTAACGGGAAAGCAAAAATACCGTATTTCTACGGAGGGCAAGCGCGCAGCTTTCCTTCCTGGGATTCCAAAGAGGAAGAACGCGGCGCGACAAGGGTGCAACGCCCCTTGCTGCGCCATGGCTTTATCCTGCCGGCTGGTCCCACAGGTCGCCGACGGCGCCGGTGCGCGGGGCGGTGATGCCGAAATGCGCGTAGGCAGTCGGCGTGGCAATGCGCCCGCGCGGGGTGCGCTGCAGGAAGCCTTGCTGGATCAGGTAAGGTTCGAGCACATCCTCGATGGTGTCGCGCTCCTCGCCGATCGCCGCCGCCAGGTTGTCGAGGCCGACCGGGCCGCCGTTGAACTTGAACAGCACCGCTTCCAGCAGCTTGCGGTCCATCACATCGAAACCGACGGGATCGACATCCAGCATCTTCAGCGCGGCATCGGCCATCGCCTTGGTGATCTCGCCGGTGCCCTTTACCTCCGCATAGTCGCGCACGCGGCGCAGCAGCCGGTTGGCGATGCGCGGCGTGCCGCGGCTGCGCTTGGCGATTTCCAGCGCGCCTTCGTCGACGATCTTCGCGTTCAGCAGCGACGCGCTGCGGGTGACGATCTTCGCCAGTTCCGCCGGCGTATAGAATTCGAGCCGGGCGACGATGCCGAAGCGGTCGCGCAGCGGATTGGTCAGCATGCCGGCACGGGTGGTCGCGCCGACCAGCGTAAACGGCTGCAGGTCCAGCCGCACCGAGCGCGCCGCCGGGCCTTCGCCGATCATGATGTCGATCTGGTAGTCCTCGAGCGCCGGGTACAGGATTTCCTCGACCACCGGCGACAGGCGATGGATCTCGTCGATGAACAGCACATCGTTCGGTTCCAGGTTCGTCAGCAGCGCCGCGAGGTCGCCGGCGCGCTCCAGCACCGGGCCGGACGTCTGGCGCAGGTTCACCCCCATCTCGCGCGCGATGATATGCGCCAGCGTCGTCTTGCCCAGCCCGGGCGGACCGAACAGCAGCGTATGATCGAGCGCCTCGCGCCGCTGGCGCGCCGCGGTAATGAAGATTTCCAGCTGGCTGTGGATTTTCTCCTGCCCGACGTATTCGTCGAGCTGCTTGGGGCGCAACGCCCGCTCGATCGCTTCCTCGTTCGGCGACGCCGGGGTGGCGGCAATAATCCGCTGTTCGGTGAAATTGTCGGTCTGAATACTCATCACTTATCCCTTCGACAACGCCTTCAGCGCCAGCTTGATGCCATCGGACACGCTGCTGCCGGCCGGCACCTGCTTCAGCGCCAGCGCGGCCTCCTTGTCGGAGTAACCCAGTGCGAGCAAGGCATTGAGGATGTCGGAGGTCGCGTCATTATGCGCCGCCCCGGGAACGCTGCCCAGATCCGCGCCCAGCTTGCCCTTCAGCTCCAGCAACAGGCGTTCCGCGGTTTTCTTGCCGATGCCCGGGATCTTCGTCAGCCGCCCCGCCTCCTGCAGCGTGACCGCCTGCGACAGGTCTGCCACCGACATGCCCGACAGGACGGAGAGCGCGGTTCGCGCGCCGATGCCGGAAATCTTGATCAGTTGCTTGAAGACATTACGCTCTTCAGAGCTGCCGAAGCCGTACAGCAGGTGGGCGTCTTCGCGCACGGCAAGATGGGTCAGAAGCACTACTTTTTCACCGGTTCCCGGCAGGTTATAGAAGGTACTCATCGGCACATCGACTTCATAGGCGACGCCATTGCAGTCGACCAGCAGCTGGGGCGGGTTTTTTTCGATCAGTATTCCGGAAAGACGGCCTATCATGGGGTGGAATCGGAGGTAAAAGTTAGGTGCATGATACAGGACATTGCCTGCAAGCCGCGCGAGGATTTGGGCAAGGATTTTTCCCTGCAACAGACGTTCTAACTGGCTGTTTCAGCTTCTCCACATCATCCGGCGTGCGCCGACGCGCCGGGCAAGAAAAATGATTCGCCGCCTTCTATTGCTCCTGCGCCAGCCGCGCGTCGCGCGCGCAATGTTCTGGCCGCGCACCCTTCTCGGCGTGGTGTGGGCTGCGCCGGTAACTGCATTCGGTCTGCTGCTCGCATTACCTGTCGTGCTGTTCCGCGGCAATGTCCAGATGGTGCGCGGCTCCGCCTTCGCCCTCCTGGCGCGCGGCCCGGTTGCCGATGCCATGCTGTCCCACCATCCATTCGGCGCGATGAATGCGATGGCGATCGGCCATGTGGTGATCGCGATGCACGGCGGGCTGTCGGCACGCGTGCTGGTGCATGAGCTGGCGCATGTGCGCCAGGCCGAGCGCTGGGGCATCCTGTTCCCGTTCGCCTATCTCGCCTCCAGCGCGTGGGCCGCGTTGCGCGGCAAGGATGCCTACTGGCACAACCGCTTCGAAATTGCCGCGCGCAAGGCGGAAAAGCGTTCCTAACCGACCAGCCGGCCGCGGCGCACCCGCACGCCCTTCTTGGTCAGCGCCGGCGCGAGATCGCCCAGCACCGACAGCGCCTCGCCGCTGTGCGCATGGCAGATCGCCACGCCCAACGCATCCGCAGCGTCGGTCCCGGGCATCCCGGACAGCAGCAGCAGGCGTTGCACCATGTCCTGCATCTGCTGCTTCTGTGCGCGGCCGTGTCCCACCACTGCCTGCTTGATCTGCAGCGCGGTGTATTCGGCGACCGCGAGATCGGCGCCGACCAGCGCGCAGATCGCCGCGCCGCGCGCCTGCCCCAGCAGCAGCGTCGATTGCGGATTGACGTTGACGAACACCTTTTCGATTGCCGCGCAATCGGGCGCATAGGTGCGGATGATTTCTGAGACGCCGCACAGGATGACTTTCAGGCGCTGCGGCAGGTCCGCATCCGGCGTCTTGATGGTGCCGGATGCGATATAGGCAAGCTTGTTTCCCTGCTTGCTGATGACCCCGAAGCCGGTGGTGCGCAGGCCGGGGTCGATACCGAGGATTTTCATGGCTCTACGATACGGCATTCGCGCTGCTGCGGAAATGCCGTTTCCACATCAATGCCGGAAATGACGCGTGCCGGTAAACAGCATCACGACGCCGCGCTCGTCCGCCGCATCGATCACCTCCTGGTCGCGCATCGATCCGCCCGGATGGATCACGCAAGTCGCGCCCGCATCGACGACGACATCCAGGCCATCGCGGAACGGGAAGAACGCATCGGACGCCACGGCGGAGCCGGCCAGCGACAGGCCGGCGTTCTGCGCCTTGATCGATGCAATGCGCGCCGAATCCACGCGGCTCATCTGCCCGGCGCCGACGCCGAGCGTCATGCCGCTGCCGCAAAAGACGATCGCATTCGACTTCACGAACTTCGCCACGCGCCACGCAAACATCATGTCCTGCATCTGTTGCGGCGTCGGCTGCTGCTTGGTCACGACCTTCAGTTCGGCCAGCGCGACGTTCTTCGCATCCGGCGACTGCACCAGCAAGCCGCCGCCCACGCGCTTGAAATCATGGGCATTGATCGCATCGCCCAGCGGGATTTCCAGCAGCCGGACATTCTGCTTGGCGGCGAACACCTGCTTCGCTTCGGCGGTGAACGACGGCGCGATCAGCACTTCCACGAACTGCTTCGCCACCGCTTCCGCCGCCTTGCCATCCAGCTCGCGATTGAAAGCGATGATGCCGCCGAAGGCGGAAGTCGGGTCGGTCTGGAATGCCTTGCCGTACGCTTCCAACGGATCCTTGCCGACCGCAACGCCGCAGGGATTCGCATGCTTGATGATCACGCAGGCGACGCTGTTGCCAGATGCGTCGAAGCTCTTCACGCATTCCCACGCGGCGTCGGCGTCGGCGATATTGTTGTACGACAGTTCCTTGCCCTGCAGCTGACGGTAGTTCGCCAGCGCGCCGGCGAACGGCGCGAGGTCGCGGTAGAACGCGGCCGACTGGTGCGGGTTTTCGCCGTAGCGCATTTCCTGCACCTTTTCGAAATGCAGGTTCAGCGTCTGCGGATAGGCGCTGCGCGTCGCATGCTGCTTGTCGTCGCCGAGCGCGGTGAGGTAGTTGGTGATGGCGCCGTCATACTGCGCGGTATGCGCGAACACCTTCTTGGCCAGCGCGAACTTGGTGTCGTAGCCGACCTCGCCGCTGTTCGCCTTCATCTCGTCCAGCACACGGCTGTAGTCGGCCGGATCACAGATCACCACCACATCCTTGTGGTTCTTCGCGGACGAACGCAGCATGGTCGGGCCGCCGATATCGATGTTCTCGATCGCGTCTTCCAGCGAGCACTGCTCCTTGGCCACCGTCTGCTGGAACGGGTACAGGTTCACCACCACCATGTCGATGGTCGGGATGCCGTGCTGCTGCAGCGCTGCCACATGCTCGGGCAGGTCGCGGCGCGCGAGAATGCCGCCATGCACCTTCGGATGCAAGGTCTTCACGCGGCCATCCAGCATTTCCGGAAAGCCGGTGTAGTCCGCAACCTCGGTCACCTTCACGCCATTGTCGGCAAGCAGCTTGGCCGTACCGCCGGTGGAAAGGATGTTGACGCCCATCGCCGCAAGGGCTTTGGCGAAGTCGAGTACGCCCGTCTTGTCCGAGACGGAAATCAGCGCTTGTTTGATCATGATGGTGGATTTGCAGAAAGTGATGGATAACGAAAAAACAGTGCGGACCTGCCGGTGCGCACTGTTCTTTGGTTATGCATCATGCCGGGTAAACGCTCAGAGCAGCCCGTGCTGCTGCAGCTTCTTGCGCAAGGTGTTGCGGTTAATACCGAGCATCTCGGCGGCCAGCGACTGGTTGCCGTCGGCGCGCGCCATCACGGCTTCGAGTATCGGCTTTTCAACGGTAAAGACCACCATTTCATAGACGTTCGAAGGCTGCTGCTCGCCGAGATCCCTGAAGTACTTCTCAAGGCTCTTCTTGACGACGTCCTGGATATTGTCTTTGCTCATTGCGGTAAATTTTCTTGTAGGTGTTTCAGGCGGCCAGCTTTTGCGCGGCAAGGCCGTATTGTAACCGTTCGCCGAGCGCAATTTGCGATTCGAAGAACGCGTCCACCGCAGCCAACTGCTCTTCGCAGCTTTCCAGGCGGTTCATGCGCTGGCGGAATTCCTCCCCGCCGGGCAGTTCACGCACATACCAGCCGATATGCTTGCGCGCGGTACGCAGTCCCATGTACTCGCCATAGAACGCATAGTGGGCTTGTAAGTGCTCGCTCATCAGGGCGCGCACCTCTTCCACCAGCGGCGCCGGCAGCAGTTCGCCGGTACGCAGGTAATGGTCGATCTCGCGGAAGATCCACGGCCGTCCCTGCGCCGCGCGGCCGATCATCACCGCGTCGGCAGCGGTCGCCTGCAGTACGAACTTCGCTTTTTCGGGAGAGGTGATGTCGCCGTTGGCGACCACCGGAAGGGAGACCGCGGCCTTCACCGCCGCAATCGTTTCATATTCGGCCTCGCCGCTGTAGCCATCGGCCCGGGTGCGTCCATGCAGCGTCAGCATCGCGATGCCGGCCTGCTCGGCCATGCGCGCGATCGTCAATGCATTCTTGTTCTGCCGGTTCCATCCGGTACGGAACTTCAGCGTGACGGGCACATCGACGGCGGCGACCACCGCGTCGAGGATCTCGCCGACCAGTTTCTCGTTCTGCAACAGTGCGGAGCCACACCAGCTGTTGCAGACTTTCTTCACCGGGCATCCCATGTTGATGTCGATGATCTGCGCGCCCCGGTCGACATTGAACTTGGCGCAGGCCGCGAGGATGGCGGGGTCGGCGCCGGCGATCTGCACCGCCTTCGGCTCCATTTCGCCGTCGTGGTTGGTGCGCCGCGCGGTTTTCTCGGTCGCCCATAACCGCGGGTCGGAAGCTGCCATTTCCGATACTGCATAGCCGGCGCCGAGCTGCTTGCACAACTGCCGGAAAGGACGATCGGTCACCCCGGCCATCGGCGCGACGAAGACGTTGTTGCGTAGGAGATGCGGGCCGATTTTCACGGGAACGGGCTGGCTGCGGACAAACCGCTATTTTATCCCGTCCGGGCCCGGCGATGAACTTCCGGGATGGCCGGCGGCAAGTTTCTATTGCCGGTCGATCTCGTCGAGCACGGCGGCTTCCAGGTCTTCAAGATGGGCGACATCGCCCCAGCGCAGCAACTGCAGCCCGTTTCCATCCCAGGCAAAGCGATTGACGCTGGCATTGAAGATGTCGAAATCCCGCGCATGCGCGAATCCGAGTCCCTGCGCCGCGCGGTACGCGCATTCCAGCACGCCGCCGTGCGATACCAAAGCGATCCGGCGATATCTGCGTTCGGACACGATGCGGGTGATCGTCGCGACGACGCGCCCGGAAAATTCGCGCAGCGTCTCCGCCTCGTGCACGCCTGCCGGAAACCGCGCATCGATCTCGCGCGCCTGCCACGCGGCGTAGGCTTGCGGGTAGCGAGCGCCGATCTCCGCATACAACATGCCCTCGAACGCGCCATAGCAGCGTTCGCGCAAGCCGCGGTCGATCTGCACCGTCATGCCGCGCGGCGCGGCGATCGCCTGTGCCGTCTGGCGGGCGCGCTGCAGGTCGCTGGAAAAGATCGCATCCAGCGATTCATCCTGCAGCGCACGGCCAAGCGCTGCCGCCTGGCGCTGCCCCTCCTCGCTCAGCGGGATATCAAGATGGCCCTGCAGCCGCTTGATCGCGTTCCACGCGGTTACCCCGTGGCGTATCAACAGAATTTCCGTCACAAATACTCCGGTGCTGCTTACCCGGCCAGAGCGGGGTTGAGCGTATAGGTTCCGACGATTTTCGCCTCGCCGAGAATATGGCCGCGCATCGCCTCGCGCACCTGCTGCCCGGTGAATTTGCCTTCGACCGGCAAGCCCGCGACATCCAGCGCATACAGCGTGAACACATAGTGGTGCACGATGGAATCGTTCCACGGCGGGCACGGGCCGTCGTAGCCGAAATAAGCGCCGGCCATGTCCTGGTCGCCCGCGAACCATCCGGTGTAATCATTGATGCCGTGACGCCCGGGCAGGCCGCCGCTGATCGCAGGGCCCGGCTTGCCGCGCGCCGTCACTTCCTTGCTGTACTGGCCGGCCGCGATCTCCGTCAGGTTCGGCGGCAGGTCGACCATCACCCAGTGGAAGAAATCCACGCGCGGCAGGTCGGACGGCACCGTCTTGCCTTCCTGGTTGACGTCGTCGCCGCGTGAGGGAACATCATAGTCGTGGCAGATCAGCGCGAAGGACCTGGTACCGGTCGGCGCCTCGCTCCACGCGAGATGCGGATTGCGGTTGGAAGACAAGGCGACGTGCGAGTTCGGATCAATGACACCAAATGCAAATTCGCCGGGAATGGCGCTGCCATCCTTGAAGGAATCGCTCCAGAGTTTCATCGTGACCTCCTTGTGGGTTGGGTGGTGATGCGAGACGTATTGTGATTCATGCCGGGTTCTGCGGCTTGATCTGCAACCAGAAGGTGACCGGACCATCGTTCGTCAACGAGACCTGCATGTGCGCGCCGAACTCGCCGGTTTCGACCACGGCATGCTTCGCGCGCGCCTGGCCGACGAAGTAATCGAACAGCCTTTTCCCTTCCGCCGGCACCGCGGCCGGCGTAAACGAGGGGCGCGTGCCGGACTGCGTATCCGCGGCGAGCGTGAACTGCGGCACCAGCAGCAGTCCGCCTTGCGTATCTGCGATGCTGCGGTTCATCTTGCCCGCGACGTCGGCGAACACGCGATAGGACAGCAGCTTGGCCAGCAGCGCATCGGCTTCCTTCTCCGAATCGTAGCGCTCGGCGCACAGAAGCACCATCAGGCCGGCCCCGATTGCACCGACGGTAGCGCCATCAACCACGACCTTCGCCTCCGAAACGCGCTGCAGCAATCCGATCATGCGAGCGTCACGCGCGCGAACTTGCGCTTGCCGACCTGCAGCACGAAAGTGCCGGCTTCCACCTTCAGCGCCTTGTCGCTGATCGTGGCGCCGTCGATCCGCACGCCGCCCTGGTCGACCATGCGCAGCGCTTCCGAGGTGGACGCGCACAGGTTCGCCTGCTTCAGCAGCTGCCCGATACCCAGCGGCGCCCCCGTCAGGCTCACCGCCGGAATGTCGTCCGGAATGCCGCCCTTGGCACGGTTGTTGAAGTCCGCGAGCGCCTCTTCCGCAGCCTGCTGCGAATGGAAGCGCGTCACGATTTCCTGCGCGAACAATACCTTGATGTCGCGCGGATTGCGGCCGCCCTCGACCTCCTTCTTGAACTGCTCGATCTCGGCGGTCGAGCGGAAGGACAGCAGGTCGTAGTAGCGCCACATCATCGTATCGGAAATGCTCATCAGCTTGGCGAACATCGTGTTCGGCGGCTCGGTGATGCCGACATAGTTGCCCTTGGACTTGGACATCTTCTCCACGCCATCCAGGCCTTCGAGCAACGGCATGGTCAGGATGCACTGCGGCTCCTGCCCGTAGTCCTTCTGCAGTTCGCGACCGACCAGCAGGTTGAATTTCTGGTCGGTTCCACCGAGCTCAAGGTCGGATTGCAATGCGACCGAATCGTATCCCTGCATCAACGGATACAGCAGTTCATGCACGGAAATAGGCGTGCCAGCTTTGAAACGTTTTGTAAAATCCTCACGCTCCAATATGCGCGCGACGGTATATTTTGCTGCAAGCTGGATCATGCCGCGCGCGCCGAGCGGGTCGGACCATTCGGAGTTGTAGCGGATCTCGGTGCGATTCGGGTCGAGCACCAGGCTTGCCTGTGCGAAGTAGGTCTTGGCGTTTTCCTCGATCTGCTCGCGGGTCAGCGGCGGCCGTGTGACATTCCGCCCGGACGGATCGCCGATCATCGACGTGAAGTCACCGATCAGGAAGATCACCGTGTGGCCCAGATTTTGCAGTTGCCTCATCTTGTTCAATACGACCGTATGTCCAAGGTGCAAGTCGGGCGCGGTCGGGTCGAGCCCGAGCTTGATACGCAGCGGCTTGCCGGTCTTCTCGGACCGTGCGAGCTTTTGCGCGAATTCGGATTCGATCAGCAGTTCATCGACGCCGCGCTTGGCGATTGCCATGGCTTCCTGTACGGAATCCGTCAAAGGCAGCGGCTCGAGTGGTGCGTTATTCGTTTGCAATTTCTGGGAGTCGTTCATGGGCTGACGAAAATTAAGGTATGGCGGCGAATTTTGAATACGATGTGTTTGGTATAATTGCTGCCTATTTTCAATCTTGCAGCAGTGCAACAGCAGCAAGTCGAAAAAGCGGAGTTTGCAACGCGGAACACCAACCCGTCACGGGAAACAGCGCAGCCAACCGATTCCACGGCCGCGCCCCGGACCGGCTAGTCCGCAATGACTACTTGCAGGCTCACGGGCGTCATCAAAACCTGTTTTTCGCTCATCGCGGCCACATAGGTCCCGCGCCAACGCGTTTTGAGAGCGTCACCGGTCAAAAATAGCAGATTTTATCTTATTGCATGCTCACTACAGTCAAAAACCTGAACCTGGGATCGAGCATCAAGCAACTTTTCGGATCCTCGCGCAAGACGCGCATCATTTACGGGTCCGCGATCTTTCTCGCCGTCTGCGCGTTTGGCGCGGCGGGCGTCGCGCCGATGGCGCCTGACGCTGCCGACCTGCCTGTCAAGTCGATCACCGAAGAGCTTTCCGTCCCCACCCTGTCCGACCAGATCGCGCGGCTGCAATCCGAGGAGCAGCTCTACCTGCGCGAGGAAAAGGTCCGCCCCGGCGACACACTGGCCACCTTGCTGTCGCGGCTCGGCGTCAGTGACGAGGCGGCGGCAAGCTTCATCAAGTCGGACCGCGTAGCGTATAACATCCTCAAGCTGAAGGCCGGGCGCCGGGTGCAGGCGCAGACGGACAAGGATGGCCAGCTGCAGCGCCTGACCACGACACTCACGGACGGCAATAACCAGCCGGCGCGCAATATCGTGATCGCGCGCGAGGGCAACGGCTTTACCGCGACCGAAACCTCGGCCAGAGTCGAACGCCGGATCGAGATGCGCACCGCCGAGATCCGCTCGTCGCTGTTCGCCGCAACGGACGCCTCTCAGATCCCGGACAGCATCGCATCCCAGATCGTCGACATGTTCGCCACCAACATCGACTTCGCCTCCGACCTGCGCCGCGGCGACCGCTTCAATGTGGTGTATGAAACCTTCTGGCAGAACGGCGAGATGATCCGGTCCGGTCGCGTGCTTGCCGGCGAGTTCTACAACAACGGCAACAAGTACCAGTCGGTGTGGTTCGACGAACCGGGCAGCAAGCAGGGCGGCGGCTACTACACCTTCGACGGCAAGTCGCTGAAAAAGGCATTCCTGAAGTCGCCAATCGAGTTTACCCGCGTGTCGTCCGGCTTCTCGATGCGCGTGCACCCGATTTCAGGCAAGTGGAAGCAGCACCAGGGCGTCGATTTCGCCGCACCCACCGGCACCCCGATCCGCGCGTCGGGCGACGGCGTCATCGATTTCGTCGGCACCCAGGGCGGCTATGGCAACGTAATCGTCATCAAGCACTGGAACAACTACTCGACCGCCTATGCGCACATGAGCCGCTTTGCCGCCGGGATGCGCAAGGGCGCCAAGGTCAACCAGGGCGAGGTGATCGGCTATGTCGGCAGCACCGGCTGGTCCACCGGGCCGCACCTGCACTATGAGTTCCGCGTCAACAACCAGCCGCGCGACCCGATGACGATCCAGATCCCAAGCGCCCAGCCGCTCGCTGGCGCCGATCTGCAGCGCTTCCGCGTCGTCGCCAATGAAATGAAGCACCGCTTCGCATTGCTGAGTCCGCAGGACAACGGCTTCAAGCTGGCATCGAAGTAATTCGGCTGCACGGCCGCAAAACCGTTCAAGGCTCGGTACAATCCGATGAATCCTTGAACGGTTTTTTTATGTCCGTCACTCACTCCCCGCTTTATATCGGCCTGATGTCCGGCACCAGCCTGGACGGCGTCGACGGCGTGCTTGCCGAACTGCCCGCCCGCAGCGCGATGAAAACCGTCGCCACCGCCTACCTGCCCTTTCCTGCGCCGCTGCGCGACGCACTGTTCGGGCTGCAGGCGCCGGGCGACAATGAAATCCACCGCGAGGCGCTCGCGGCAAACGCCCTGTCAGAACTGTATGCGGAATGCGTGCGAAAGCTGCTCGTTGACGCCGGCACTGCCGCGATCAGCGTGCGCGCGATCGGCGCCCACGGGCAAACGGTACGCCACCGGCCCGAACTCGGCTATACGCGCCAGACCGGCAACCCCGCGTTGCTGGCCGAACTGACCGGCATCGACGTCGTCGCTGACTTTCGCAGCCGTGACATCGCGGCGGGCGGTCAGGGCGCGCCGCTGGTGCCGGCCTTCCACCGCGCGGTGTTCGGTGACGGCCGGGAAGTGCGCGTCGTCGCCAACATCGGCGGCATCGGCAATATCAGCGTGCTCGCCCCCGGGGAAGGCACGATCGGGTTCGATACCGGTCCGGGCAATGTGCTGATGGACGGCTGGATCGCGCGCCATCTTGGCAAACAATACGATCACAATGGAGACTGGGCGGCGACCGGCCGGGAGATTCCTGCGCTGCTGGCCGAGTTGCTGGCCGAGCCTTACCTGTCCCTGCCGCCACCCAAGAGCACCGGGCGCGACCTGTTCCATCTTGACTGGCTGGACGCCAAGCTGCATGCATACGCGGGCGCCAGGACTGCCGACGTGCAGGCCACCCTCGCCGCGCTGACCGCGGAGTCGGTCGCCGATGCGATCGCAAGCCACGCGTCGCGCGCAAGCGCGGTTTATGTGTGCGGCGGCGGCGCTTTCAACGACCATCTCATGCATCGCCTGCAGTCCGCCTTGCGCGACCGGCAGCTTGGGGCGCAGGTTGTTACAACCGACGCACTCGGGGTCTCTCCAAATCATGTGGAAGCACTGGCGTTCGCGTGGCTGGCGCAGCGCCATGTGGAACGCGACGGCGGCAACCTGCCGGCTGTCACCGGAGCCAAAGGCTTGAGGATATTGGGCGCGCTGTATCCAGCGTGACGCCACCGGAGCGGAAAGAGGAAGGCCGCCCTATTGCGCCTTGCTGAAGCCGTTGCGCGCAACCACCTCGATCGTGATTTCCTTGCTGGAGATGTAATACGGCTTGTGGTCGGCATCTGCAAAAAGCAGGCGCAAGGTGTGCTTGCCCGGCGGGAGATCCAATGTCGCTTCCGTTTCGCCATGCGCGTAATGCCGGTATTTTTCGGTAAACGGCAGCGGCTTGATCAGCATTTCATTGGTCAGCTTCTGGTTGATCAGAAGGTGATGGTGGCCGGTGTTTTCCATGCGCACCCCGGCCGGCGCGATGCCCATGCCGACCAGGCCGAAGGCGATCCGGAATGGCGACGTAACCTTGTCACCATCGCGAACGTTCACGAAATACACCGCCTTCGCCTCGCTCACATACGGGCGCGTTCTCTCGGCAGCGGAATTCGACGAGCAGATCTCCATTTCCGCCAGCGCCTTGCTGTCGTCCCTGCCGGCAGCAGTAGCGGGAAGGTGAAGGACCATGGCAATGAGCGCCAGAAATGGAAAACCGCGAAGGACCTGCATGATCAGGGGAGATAAAAGGAAGACGCCCGATTATATTCCCACACAGACAGAAGGGGAATTTGAAAACAAAAAAAGCGCAGGACTTGCCTGCGCTTTCTTGGTGATGCTTGCTTCAGATCAGGCGCCGAACGACGAGCCGCAACCGCAAGTGGTGGTGGCATTCGGATTTTTGATCACGAACTGCGCACCTTCGAGGTCGTCCTTGTAATCAATTTCGGCACCGACCAGATACTGGTAGCTCATGGAATCGATCAGCAGCTGCACACCGTTCTTGGTCATCGTCGTATCGTCTTCATTGACGATTTCGTCGAACGTGAAGCCATATTGGAAACCCGAACAGCCGCCCCCCTGCACAAAGACGCGGAGTTTCAGGTCGGGATTGCCTTCCTCCTCGATCAATTGCGCGACCTTGGCTGCAGCACTGTCGGTGAAAACGATCGGATCGGGCATTTCGGTTACTGCGTTCATTTCAGGCTCCTGCGAGATTCAATGGCTCAATTATAGACGCTAGCCGATTTTCACGTATTCGACAGCGCGAGCTTCAGCACCGGTTCTCCCACCTGGTCGTGCGTGAGCTTGCCTGCAACCAATGCCCCGCCGTGCATTTCCAGCGCCTTGTAGTAGACATCTCCAGTTATGCGGGCGCGCGGCTGTAATTCAAGGAGTTCCGAGGAATAAACCGGGCCGATGATTTCGCCGTTTACCACGACGTGCGCGGCGCGCACTTCGCCTTCCACCTTCGCATGTTCGGAAATGACCAGCATGCAGGGATCATCGCCTTCCGCGATCACATTACCCTTGACCTGACCGTCGATACGCAAACCGCCCTGGAATCGCACATTGCCCTCGATCCTGGTCGAGATACCAATCAAGCTGTCGATCGTGCTCTTGTTTTTGCGGCCTAACATGCTGGCTCTCCTTTACAAATTCGCGGATAGTTGCGTCCGGACCTGTCCGTTCTCGAGTACGCGTGCCTGGACCAGTTTGATCGCTGCGCCTTCAGGCAGGGTGAGCACCCCTTCCACACGCTGGTAATGCATGAAGCTGAGTTTGAATTTTTCCTGTTCGGCGGGAACCGCTGCCGGGAAGGTCATCATAGCACTTTTGCCGTCCTGCAGAGTTGTCACAAGCAGTTGCAGGTTTCCTGTGAAGCGCCGGTCTCCCTTTCCACCTTGCATAATTAGCAAGCGGTACCTTAGTTGCCCAGGTACAACTGTCTCCACCTTCAGGCGGCGGATGGAAACCCCCGCCGCTCCTGTCGCGTTCGGCAACAGGCTTTCAAAGAAAGCAAGATCTTCCTTCAGCCGCGTATTGTCGGCCTCCAGCGCCTTGACCTGGGCCGCAAGCTGCTTTTGCGCGGACCGCTCGATGTTGAGCTGGCTCTCCGCCGCATTTGCCGTTGCAGACACCTGGTCAAGCTCGGCGCTGAGCTTTTCAGCCTGCTCCTTGTAATGCGCGAGCTGGCTGCGGACATCATCCGGTTCGGCGCGGGAAAAATGTCCCGAGACATAAGCCCACATCCCGCCGGCGCTGATGACGCCAATCAGAGCCGCAACCAGAATGCGCATCGGCCAGGAGGACTGCGACCGGATCGTCAGCCTTGGCGACGACACCGACAGGCGCCGCCGCCAGAGGCGAAACTTCATCGAATTGAAGCCAGAACTGGAATTTGCCATCGGCGCCGGAAATACTGCTTACGGTAATACTGGAATGTGCATCAATCCTGCCGTTTCATCAATGCCGAACATGATGTTCATGCACTGCACGCCCTGCCCTGCCGCTCCCTTCACCAGATTGTCCTCGACCACCAGGATGACCAGCAAATCCCCGCCTTCCGGGCGGTGCACCGCAATGCGCAATTTGTTCGATGCCCGTACCGAACGCGTTTCGGGGTGGCTGCCTGCCGGCATCACGTCGACGAATTTCTCGCCCTTGAAGTGGTTTTCGTACAACGCCTGAAAATCGGTATCGCGCGCTTCAGGCAGGATGGTCGCGTAAAGCGTGGAATGAATGCCGCGGATCATCGGCACCAGGTGCGGCACGAAGGTCAGTTCAACCTTGCGGCCGGCAATTGCTTGCAGCCCCTGCGTGGTTTCAGGAAGATGGCGATGCCCCTTCACGCCATATGCCTTGAAGTTGTCTGCCGCTTCCGCCAACAGGGTGTGTACTTCCGCCTTGCGCCCCGCGCCCGAAACGCCTGACTTGCAGTCAGCAATCAAGCCCGTTTCATTGACGAGCGGCCTGCCTTGCGCGAGCAAGGGCGCAAAACCGAGCTGCATCGAGGTTGGATAGCAGCCTGGCAAGCCGATCACACGCGCCTTCTTGATCGCCTCCCGGTTGACTTCGGGCAGACCGTACACTGCCTCTTCAAGGACATCCGTGCAGGAGTGCGGCATGCCGTACCACTTTTCGAATTCTGCCGGATCCTTCAGACGGAAGTCGGCAGCGAGGTCGATGACCTTCACACCGGCAGCGAGCAACTCGCGCGCCTGCGCCATCGCGACCCCGTGCGGCGTCGCAAAGAACACCACGTCGCACTCTGTCAGCTTCGCCTTTTCAGGCGTGCTGAAGGCCAGTGATACGTGGCCGCGCAAGGACGGGAACATGTCGGCGACCGGCATCCCGTCTTCCTTGCGCGACGTGATGGCGGTAAGTTGAACCTGGGGATGCGCGGCCAGCAGGCGCAGCAACTCCACGCCTGTGTAACCGGTGCCGCCGACGATGCCGACCTTGATCATGTCTTTGTCCTTGATGAGAAGATGTATGCAGAATTCAAAATTTTAACAGCAGCTTTTGCCGAATGCCGCCAGAAAGCAAAAAGCCGCCAGGCGCAAACCTGGCGGCTTTTCGATGTTCTGAAAACGCAGATTAGCGCTTGGAGAACTGCTTTGCGCGGCGTGCTTTGCGCAGGCCGACTTTCTTACGTTCGACTTCGCGTGCGTCACGGGTGACAAAGCCTGCCTTGGACAGTTCTGCCTTCAGGCCCGCATCGTAGTCGATCAGCGCACGGGTGATGCCGTGGCGAACCGCACCTGCCTGGCCGGACTCGCCGCCGCCATGCACGTTGACCAGGATGTCGAAACGCTCGGTGTTTCCGGTCAGTTCCAGCGGTTGACGGATCACCATCAAACCGGTTTCACGCGAAAAGTACTCAGCGGCCGGCTTGCCGTTGACGACGATGTTGCCGCTGCCGGCCTTGATGAAAACACGAGCCACTGCACTCTTGCGACGGCCGGTTCCGTAGTTGTAGTTACCGATCATGTCCGTTCCTTAGATTTCGAGTGGCTTGGGTTGCTGGGCAGCGTGCGGATGGGTTCCATCTGCATACACCTTCAGCTTCTTGATCATCGCGTAGCCGAGCGGCCCCTTGGGCAGCATGCCCTTGACGGCCTTCTCGAGCGCACGGCCCGGAAAACGCTGTTGCATCTTCAGGAAATTCGTTTCATAGATACCGCCCGGATAGGTCGAGTGGCGGTAGTAGGTCTTGTCCAGAGCCTTGTTGCCGGTCACGCGCAGTTTGCCTGCATTAATGACGACGATGAAGTCGCCCGTGTCGACGTGCGGAGTGAACTCGGGTTTGTGCTTGCCGCGCAGCCGGCGTGCCACTTCGCTGGCGACACGTCCGAGGACCTTGTCCGTTGCGTCAATCACGAACCACTCGCGCTGCACCTCTTGGGGTTTGGCGGAAAAGGTTTTCATGATGATGTCCTAAATTAAAAAATACTCGCTCAAATTAACGGCGGTTCCGCAAGCAAACCAGCGGACTCTTCCTTGTTATCTTTTCCTGAGCGAACGGAAAGCCTGAAAGTATAGCCTTTTCAAAGACTTGGCGTCAAACCGAATTCGCCAGGAAGATGCGCTGGAGGCGAAAAAAAACCCGAAGCGTTTAGGCTTCGGGTTTAAATCCACACCAAAGGAGGAGGGTGGAGGAGACAATCTTTTGACCATTTCGGCGACGCGGCATTAACGGTCAGCAACAAAATTCTACTGACTTTCATTGTGCAATGCAAGAAAACGAACTCGTGCGTGCGGCCGGAAACAGAAAAGCCGAGAGATTTTCCTTTTCCTGTCAATTAGTTACAGTAATTTCGCATTGTGGTTTTTTCGCTCGGATGGCGAATTTACAAAACCAATAACACGCCGAAAGCGTATAGGAACGTTGCCGAAGCAGCCATTTCAAACCAGTTACAATGGGCGCCTTTGGAACCAAGCGAGAACATCATGGAATGCACAGTGCGCTGGACCGGTTCGTCCGGGATGACCTTTCTAGCCGAAACCGGCTCAGGCCATGTGGTGGCGATGGATGGCGCGCCCGAAGGCGGCGGCCGCAATCTTGCGCCACGCCCGATGGAAGTTGTGCTGGCTGGTACTGGCGGCTGTACCGCTTATGACGTGGTGCTGATACTCCGCAAGAGCCAGCAGGACGTGCGCGGTTGCGACGTAACACTCAAGTCAGAGCGCTCTGAAAAGGATCCCAAGGTATTCACCAAGGTGCATTTTCATTTCACCGTGCGTGGAAGGAATCTGAAACCGGGCATGGTGGAACGCGCGATCAAGCTTTCGCACGAAAAGTACTGCTCTGCATCCATCATGCTCGAGAAAACGGCGGAGCTCACTCACTCCTTCGAGATTATTGACGATCTCGCCGAGACCGCTGCGTAACCCTCCCCGCGGCCACCGCAAGCGCAACAGTTATATATAGTATGCGGTTGCCGTCATGACCTTCGCCATGGCCCGCATTGCAGCGCGCACCGGCGCTGGCGTATCTGCGGCGCCGAGCAGCTTCGCCGCGGCGCCGTGCTCGATTTCATCAAGGCGCATCTGCTCGACGATGGCACGCGACTTCTCGTCGCGCACCGGGAGACTGGTCAAGTGCCCCTCCAGATGCGTCTCCACCTGGCGCTCGGTTTCCACGACAAAGCCCAGACTCTGGGCGTCGCCGATGCGTGCTGCGACCGAACCGATCGTGAAGGCGCCGGCATACCAGAGCGGATTAAGCAAACTGGTATGCGACCCTAGTTCCTGCAGCCGCTGTGCCGTCCACGCCAGGTGATCCTGCTCTTCACGCGCAGCCTGCCTGAACTGGCTCCGCAATGTTTCGCTTGCGGCGAACTGCGCCTGCGCGTCGTACAAGGCCTGCGCGCATACCTCGCCCACGTGGTTTACGCGCATCAGGCCGGCGCTGTGGCGGCGCTCGGCGTCGTCCATCGCTGCTTCGGCAATTCGCGCAGCCGGGTTCGGGCGCGCGGCAGCGGTAACACCGGACAGGATGCGGACCACCTTGTCCACGCCTTCGATAAGACCATCAATACGCGACATACTGCGCAACCCCTCACCTTTCAGCATCGGTGAAACGTATTCTGCGGCGAATAAATCATCCGCCAACAGCCAGTTATAAAAACATTATTCAAAGAAGAAAGCAAAACGGCATTGAAAATTTCCCGGCTGCCGCACCTGCTACGAAAATCGTTGCATGAAGTTGTTTTTCTTTTTCCTCGCGGAATGATTTATTGCCCATTCTGCATCAATCCCCGATGCTTTGTTGTTACTAAGCCACATGATCCCCGGTGCCAGAAGCAAAATGCCAAATTCTCTTTGCCCAAAACGGACACATTTGATGAAATCGCTCTTAGCTTCTTGACCAGAATGGTCTGAGGCGTCGGCAGGGACGTTACCACTAGTGGCCTTGCTGAGGGCATTAAATGGCAATTCAAAAAAATTTTAGCACGCCAACCCTTGGAGATTAATTAATGAAAAAATCGCTTCTCGCACTGGCAGTTCTGGGTGCATTTGCAGGTGCAGCGCATGCACAAACCAGCCTCACCGTCTACGGCGTGTTTGGCGCCGGCGTTCGCTACGTTGACAATGTGAATGGCGCAGGCGACAGCAATCTGACCATGTCCAGCACCGGCCTTTACTCCTCCAACCGTTTGGGCTTCCGGGGCGTTGAAGATCTCGGCGGCGGCATGAATGCTCGTTTCACGCTGGAAAGCGGCTTCAATAGCGGCACTGGCGCATTGGACAACACCACCGGTGTGCTGTTCAACCGTACTGCATCCGTCGGTGTGGGCGGCGCATGGGGCGGCGTCGATTTCGGCCGCCAATACACCAACGCATTCCAGACCGCAGTCGGCTATGAGCCGCTCAGCTTCCGTTACCCCGGCCTGACCGATGTCGTGGTATTCGGCGTTGCCGGTCTGCGCTACAACAATGACATCAAGTACACCGGCACCTTCGGTCCGGTGACTGTCCGCGCTGAATACGCGCTCGGCGAAACGCCTGGCAGCACCAGCACCAACGCTGCCAGCTCCATCAGCGCCGCCTACGCGAGCGGCCCGCTGTATGTCGGCGGCACCTACACCAAGCGCGACATTGCCGGCTTCGACAACGACAGCATCAACGTCGGCGCGGCGTACAAGTTCGGCCCGGCCCGCCTGACGGTTGGCTATGCCAACGAAGAGCAGGACGTGGCAGCCGGCGCAGCCGACACGAAGACCCGCATGGCATGGGCAGGCGTGAACTACAACATCACCCCGGCTCTGGAACTGACCGGCGCTTACTACCAGACCAAGCGTACCGGCGTTGGCGCAGCCAACAACCACAAGCGTGATTACATCATCATCAATGCCGCATACTCGCTGTCCAAGCGCACCAGCCTGTACGCAGCAATTGATACTGCCAAGCTGGAAGGCGCACGCGTCCTCGGCTTCGGCACCCCGACGACCGAAGACCGCGCTACCGGCCTTTCCGTTGGCGTGAATCACCAGTTCTAATCCCCACGGCAGCCTTCGGCTGCCTTCCGGAGTTAGATATCAAACGGGCTCGCTTCGGCGAGCCCGTTTTTTTGCCGTCATCGTTGCAAAAGTAGAAATACTGCGGCATCTGCACAGGTACGGCGGCATTCCCACAATAAAACCTCTACCCCGCACGCCACAAAGTGTTGCCAATTTACCACTATCAACTAACTGCTCCGTTGCAGAGACACCACAGAACGCGCAGGAACCACCGGTAAACCCGAAATTCTCTTTGTGGTCGGTCCCGATATTTGATGAAATATCCACCAGCTTCTTGATTAAATGATTAGGGAGCTTCCTTTTGGCAGGACGCTCTCACTTGTGGCCTTGCCAAACGCACTACAAAAATCTTAGCTCGATAAACCTTTGGGGATTATTCAATGAAAAAATCGCTTCTCGCACTTGCCGTTTTCGGTGCATTCGCAGGCGCAGCCTCCGCACAATCCAACGTTACGATCTACGGTATTGCTGACGTCGCGATCGAACGCTTCGACACGAACGCCACCAGCGCTCAGTGGAGCCTGACCGACGGCAACACCAGCTTCAATCGTAACGGCAGCCGTATCGGCTTCAAGGGTACCGAAGACCTCGGCGGTGGCCTGTCCGCGATCTTCACCATCGAAAACGGCTTCAACATCGACAACGGCCAACTGGGCCAGGGCGGCCGCATCTTCGGTCGTCAGGCGTTCGTTGGTCTGCAAGGTGGTTTCGGTGCTGTGAAGTTCGGCCGTCAGTACACCCCGATGTTCCTGGCCCTCGACTCCGTCGACCCGTTCGGCACGGGCCTGGCTGGTTCGATCACCAACGTGTTCAACCCGAACGGCGTTCGTACCGACAACACCATCAACTTCTCCATGTCTGCAATGGGCGTGAACGGCCAACTGGCTTACACCCTGGGCGAGCAGGCTGGCAGCAACTCGCTGGGCCGTCAAATCGGCCTGGGCCTGGGCTACGGCAACGGCCCGGTTAGCGTTCAGTTCGCTTACCACGACGCAAATGCAGCAACCGTTGCTGGTGCAGATACCACGACCGCACTGCTCGGCGGCGCCTTCGATCTGGGCGTAGCAAAGCTGCACGCTGCAATCCAGACCAACAAGGCTGAGACTCCGGCTGCAACGACCGGCAAGAACCGCAACTGGATGCTGGGTGCATCCGCTCCGGTTGGTGCTGGCTCCGTCGTGGCATCGTTCCTGCGCGGCGACGACCGTCTGGCAACGAATGCAGACGTCGACCAGTACGCTCTGGGCTACATCCACAACCTGTCCAAGCGTACCAACGTCTACACCTCCTACGCTCGCCTGAACGCGAAGCCGGCTGGCGCAGTTGACACCAGCATCTTCAACGTTGGCGTGCAACACCGCTTCTAATCTCTTGCAGGCGTAAGCCTGCATGGATAGATGCATAAGCAAAAGGCACCTTCGGGTGCCTTTTGTTCGTTTGGCAGTTTCCCTGTATTGCGTTATCGGGGCGCGCGCAACTCGATATGCGGCTCGACCGACAAGTCCTTACCGCGCGCGCTTGGGGCGGAATACCGCACGATCGCCATAGAATGCCGCATCCTGGCCTTCCCACCATCCGGGCACACCAAGTATCGGCATGGGTGTAAAGTCGCGCGGCGCAAGACTATCGGAGAGTCGGGCCGCCACCTCGAGATCTATCCATTCGGCTTGAGCGGTTGGCGTCCATGTGAAAAAGTCCCGTGCCGCTGCCACCGTCCAGGTGTGTGCAGTAATTGCGTTGTACGGATGCACCAGCTTCTCCATCAGCGCATGCCCAAATAATTGAACAGCACAGTCGCGCGAAAAATCGCTACGCCTCTCCAGAAAAACCTCTTCCCATCGATGTTCGCGCAGTGCGTCCAACAGTGTCGGATCACGAACCACCAGCAAAGCAGCATTCTCATCAAAGAGAGTCGCAGCGTCTCTGACCAGACCGCGCCCCGCGGCCATCGCATCACCGGAAGCAGTTGGCGCTTGTGCTCGCTCGATCTCGGCCGCCTGCAGCGCATTAAGCCGAACTTTAATGTTGGGAAAGGTCAGCCAGATCAGGGCGTTGAAAAAGTCGTGCAGATTTTCCCGCGTGGGTACGCAGCCGGTCGCACTGATGAATGCTTCATAGCCGATACCTGACGGCAGGCGGGATTGCGGTACAAACCGGATGGGCCGGCCGCGGTGGTTCAGGATGCCAAGACGTTCCGCTCTAGCATTGAGCGCTTCCATCCAGTCATGCTCGGCGAGTATAGGCTCCGCCAGGGAGCGAATACCCGCAAGCCACGGCCTCTTCCAGTCTATTTCAGCAAGGAAGGCCGCGTCCATGCAACGGTTCAAGGACGTGGCTCAGACCAGCTTCCAGCCGATCTTTTCGCCGCCGTTCAGAGGTACGACAGTTGCGTCCCCAAGCGGCAATTCAGCTGGCAACGTCCAGGTTTCGCGTTGAAGGGTAACGGTGCCCGAATTACGGGGCAAGCCATAGAAAGCCGGTCCGTTGAAGCTGGCGAATGCTTCCAACTTGTCGAGTGCCTGGGCGTGGTCGAACGCCTGTGCATACAGTTCCAACGCATGCAACGCCGTATAGCAGCCAGCACATCCGCAAGCATGTTCCTTCAGCCCTTTCGGATGCGGCGCCGAGTCGGTACCCAGGAAAAACCGCACGCTGCCGGACGTCGCCACCCGAATCAGCGCCTGGCGATGTTCCTCGCGCTTGAGCACCGGCAAACAATAATAGTGGGGACGAATGCCGCCCTTGAAGATCTCATTCCGGTTGTACAGCAAGTGATGCGCGGTAATGGTCGCAGCAATCGGCCCTTCCGCTTCGGTCACGTAATCGGCCGCATCCCGCGTAGTGATATGTTCGAACACAACCTTGAGTTCAGGCATGTCATGCCGCAGTGGTCGCATGACAGTGTCGATAAAGACGGCTTCGCGGTCAAAGATATCGACTGCCGGGTCGGTCACTTCCCCATGCACAAGGAATGGCATGCCCACTTCCTGCATCACCTCGAGCGTCTTGTAGCATTTCGATAACGCAGTAACCCCTGCGTCCGAATTCGTGGTAGCTCCCGCCGGATACAGCTTTACCGCCTGCACGATACCGCTGTCGCGTGCCCGCCGGATTTCGTCCGGAGGCGTATTGTCGGTCAGGTAGAGCGTCATCAAGGGCTGAAAATCCAAGCCTTGCGGGAGCGCCGCCAGGATACGGTCACGATAAGCCTGCGCCTGGGCCGTAGTCGTTACCGGCGGCTTCAGGTTTGGCATCACAATGGCGCGCCCGAACTGGCGGGCACTATGTGGCAGCACACTCGCCAGTGTCGCCCCATCGCGCAGGTGAAGATGCCAGTCATCGGGACGGGTAATGGTGAGACTGGTAATGGCAGTGGTCGCGGTTTCGCTGGACATGGCGGCTCTTTCTACAATCTGCCGCTATTTTACCCGCGGCAGCCTTGAATCCACTGAATCTTTGCACGCAAAAAAAGCCGCTTCCGCAGGCGCGGAAACGGCTTCGCACACCGAAAGGCAGTGCTCAGTGGGTGATGATCTTAGCCAGGAAGTCGCGCGCCCTGTCGGAGCGCGGCGACCCGAAAAATTCATCCTTGGTGCAATCCTCGACGATATACCCCTTGTCCATGAAAACGACGCGGTTTGCGACTTTCCTGGCAAACCCCATCTCATGGGTCACGACCATCATCGTCATGCCATCCTGGGCCAGGCCGACCATCACATCCAGCACTTCATTGATCATTTCCGGATCAAGCGCCGAGGTCGGTTCGTCGAACAGCATCGCGAACGGATCCATCGACAATGCACGTGCAATTGCCACCCGCTGCTGTTGACCGCCGGAGAGCTGTCCGGGGAACTTTTCCTTCTGTGCAAGCAGACCGACGCGATCCAGGTATTTCAGGCCTTTCTCAGCGGCTTCCTCCTCGCTGCGGCCGAGGACCTTGACCTGCGCCAGCGTGAGATTCTGGCGAATGTTGAGGTGCGGGAACAGCTCGAAGTTTTGAAACACCATGCCGATATGGGAGCGCAATTTCGGCAAGTCGGTTTTCGGGTCACCAACGGACACGTTATTGACGAGGATTTCTCCCTTCTGGAAGGGCTCCAGACCATTAACTGTTTTGATCAGCGTCGATTTGCCGGAGCCGGACGGGCCGCACACCACCATCACATCGCCTTTTGCGACGTGGGTGGTGCAGTCGGTCAGTACCTGGAAGCTTCCGTACCATTTGCTGACGTTCTTCATTTCAATCATGACGTAATCCTTAGCGAATGATGGCAATGCGTTTCTGCAGGTGCTTGACGAGAGTCGACAGCGTGAAGCAGAGCGCAAAATAGATGATGGCCACGAACAGGTACATTTCGACCACTCGGCTGTCGCGCTGTGCAATCTTCACAGAGGCGCCGACGAAGTCGGTGACGTTCAGCAGCGATACCAGCGAGACGTCCTGGAACAGAACGATGGTCTGCGTCAGCAGGATCGGCAACATGTTGCGGAATGCCTGCGGCAGGATCACCAGTTGCATCGATTGCCGATACGTCAAGCCCAGTGCATAAGCGGCATTGACCTGCCCTTTCGAGATGCTCTGGATACCCGCCCGCATGATCTCGCAGAAATAGGCTGCTTCGAACATGATGAAGGTAATGTACGCAGAGCGGTCAGCGCCGAGCTGGATCGGTCGTTCCGAGCCGGTAATCGCCTGCAGCACGACCGGCACCAGAAAATAGAACCAGAAGATCACCAGCAGCAGCGGTATGGATCGCATCAGGTTGACATAACCGGATGCAAACATCGCCAGCGGCTTGAAATGCGACAGGCGCGCCATCGCGAGCAGGGTCCCGAAGATGGTTCCGCCGATTGCTGCAACCACTGTCAGCTGCAACGTGTACTGCAGGCCGCCAAGCAGGTAGGGCCAGGTACGGGCGATGACGTCAAAATCAAGTTCACCCATCATTTACCTCCCGCGATGTAGCCGGGCACCGCAACCCTGCGTTCGATGAAGGCCATCACCCGGTTGGCGGTCATCGCGATCACAACATAGATCAGCGTGGCGGCGGCAAACGCCTCGAAATAGCGGAACGTCATTTCACCCATTTCGCGCGTGCGGAAGAAAAGCTCGACCAAGCCGATCGAATACGCCACGGCGGTATTCTTGATCAGGTTCATCACCTCCGAGGTAAGCGGCGGGATAATGATGCGATACGCCATGGGCAGCAGCACATAGCGATAGGTCTGCAGCTGCGTCAAACCGAGCGCGTATCCGGCATTACGCTGTCCGCGCGACAGCGACTGGATCCCCGAGCGCACCTGCTCGGCGATACGCGAAGAGGTGAAAAACCCGAGGCATACGACCGCGGTGACGAACTGGTGCTGCGTCGGATCCAGCGTCGTTACCCAGACCTTGACCGCCGGGATCAGCCCGGGTATGACAAAGTACCAGACGAAAAACTGGACGATCAGCGGAATATTGCGAAACAGCTCGACGTAGGCATTCCCGATCCGCACCATCCATGTTTTGTCCGTTGTACGGGCGACACCGACAATGGAGCCCAGCACGAACGCCAGTATCCATGCCAGCGCCGCGGTCGACAGCGTCCATCCCAATCCGGAGAGGAGCAAGTCGATCCATGTACCGTCGCCGTCCGGCACCTCTTCGAAAAAAATCCCCAAATTCATTTTCTATTTCTCCCAGCTGCACCGTCCGAGCGCCGGTCGGTGCAAAATCGGGCCGGGCGCCGAACGGCTCCCGGCCCGATAGCAAGCCGGAGTGGCGTACCGCCCTCCGGCCCTTCCACTCATGCAAACTGATTACGAAACGCCCTTGTCGTTCGGGTTCTTGAACGCATCACGGATCGCCGGCGTCATCGGGAAGTTGATATTGATGCCCTTCGGCGGGATCGGACTCTGGAACCACTTGAAGTAGATCCGTTCGATTTCGCCGGACTTCATCACACCGCCGATAGTCTTGTCGACCAGCGCCTTGAATTGCGGGTCATCCTTGCGCAGCATCATGCTGTACGGTTCCTGGCGCAGCGATTCCTGGATAATCTTGAAGTCGTTCGGCGTGCGCGAGTTGGCGATCTGGCCTGCCAGCAGGATGTCGTCCATCACGAAGGCCTGGGAGCGGTCGTCCGCCATCAGCAGGAAGGATTCGGCGTGGTCTTTGCCGTAGATCTCCTTCACTTCCGCGTTTTTGGTCTTCTCGTAGTTCTTCAGCAACGGCACGGAGGTAGTGCCGGACGTGGTCGACACCGTCTTGCCGGCAAGATCGGCCAGCGTGTTGATGTTCGACGCCTTCTTGACCGCAGCGGTCACGTTGATCACGAAATAGGTCGGACCGAATGCCACCTGCTGCTGGCGGGCGACCGAGTTGGTAGTCGAACCGCATTCCAGATCGATGGTGCCGTTCTGGAGCAGCGGAATACGGTTGCTGGATGTGACCGCCTGCAGGTTGACCTTGAGATTCGGCAGCTTCAGTTCGCTCTTTACCGCATCGACGATCTTCATGCACAGGTCCATTGCATAACCGACCGGCTGCTGCTTATCGTCGAGGTACGAGAACGGCACGGACGATTCGCGGTGGCCGATGGTAATGGCGCCGGTGTCCTTGATCTTCTTCAGGGTACCGGTGAGGTCCTGCGCTTGTGCCGTGGCGTTGAGTGCACCAGCAGCGAAAAGAACGGCGATGAGCTTCGATAGTTTCATAATGTCTCCTGGAAAAGTTACGTGTTCTAGTGTACCAAAGGGCTGACGCGAAAGCTGACTTTATTGCATGTTCCGAGACGACTTTCACCTCGCCTGCCTACCCAAAACGCGCCGCATCCCGGCCCGTTGACCTTGCCTTGCTAGCGGTTTCTACGTATCAGTCCCCCACCTTATCGGTTGGAAAGCGAAAGGTATCCCGCAGCAGGTGCCCCATCGGCATGTTCATGTTCGCGCGTTTTGGCGGAATGGGGCTTTTGAACCATTTATCGTACAACTTGTAGATTTCGCCGTCATGAATGATGCGCCCCATCTCGCGGTCTACGAAGGCTTTGAAGGCCGGATCGTCCTTCCGCAGCATGATTGCATAGGGTTCGGCGGAAAGCGGATCGCCAACAATGGCGAATGCCCCGGGTTTCTGCGCGTTCGCACGAAGCCCGAACAGCAGGACGTCATCCATTGGAAAGGCGTCCGCCTCCCCCTTTTCCACCATGTGGAAGGAATCGGCGTGATCGCGCCCCTCAGTCAGCTTGAGGGACAATGCACGCACCTTGTCCCGGTCTTCAAGCAGCTTCACCGTCGTCGTGCCTTTCGTTGTTACGACGCGTCGTCCGCGCAGGTCGGACCAGTTCGAGATACCCGAGTCGGCACGCACCAGCATCCTTGCGGCGGCAACAAAATGGGGGATGGTGAAGGCAACCTGCTTGCGACGCTCGGCGTTGTTCGTGGTGGACCCGCACTCGAGGTCCGCCTTACCCTCGGCGATTGCAGCAATCCTCGTGCTCGGCGTGACCGCCAGATACTGGATGTTCAGGTGCGGCAGTTTGAGCTCGCGTCGAACCGCTTCGGCCAGCTTCAAGCAAAGATCAACCGCGTAACCGACCGGTTTCTTATTGTCATCCAGATATGAAAAGGGGAGCGACGCCTCGCGGTGCGCGATCGTAATCGTCTGCGTCTCCCGGATTTTCGCCAAGGTGTCGGCAGCGTGCACCGGAATGGCCGACGCAGCGCACAGGCATAGCGCAACGCATGCCCGCCTCAGTGAGGAAGTGTTCGATTTTCGCATAAGGTCTCCGGCTCATGCCGTGTTCGAGTCAATCAGCGCGCCCGTTTTTATTATTGGAATGCGCTCGCCCTTTTCGCTACCGGTACATTGCCGGCCGCTGAGTATTCGTGTTGCCGGACGCGCTCCATGGGCGCGTCCGTTGGTGTTTTGGATCAGGGATAGAGGCCGCGCATCTCACGCGCCTGCAGTACCCGCGTACATGCGACGATGAATGCTGCGGTGCGCAAGGACACGCTCTTCTCTTCCGCGAGCTGCCAGACTGCAGCAAACGCTTCGCGCATGATGCGCGTGAGTCGCTGGTTGATTTCGTCCTCGGTCCAGAAGAAGCTGGAAAAATCCTGCACCCATTCGAAATAGCTGACCGTGACGCCGCCCGCATTGGCGATCACATCGGGGACGACCAGCACCCCCTTGTCGTGCAGGATGTCGTCCGCCTCCGGCGTCGTCGGCCCGTTCGCGCCTTCGAGAATGATCTTTGCCCGGATCTTGTCCGCATTCGCCTCGGTGATCTGCTGCTCCAGAGCGGCCGGCACCAGGATATCGCAGTCCACCTCCCAGAAGCGGCTGCGATCCTGAATGATATCGCCGCCGGCGAAGCCGGCAACGCTGCCGTGCTGCGCAACATGGGCCTGCAACGCGGCGACGTCGATGCCGCTCTCCCGTACCACGGTGGCGACATGGTCCTGGACCGCGACCACCTTGGCACCCGCTTCCGCAAACAGGCGCGCGGCGATGCCACCCACATTACCGAAACCTTGAACCGCGACGCGTGCGCCATGGATGTCCATCCCGCGCTTGGCGGCCGCTTCGCAACCGACGACAAACACGCCGCGGCCAGTCGCCTCGTGGCGTCCGAGGCTGCCGCCAAGGGAAATCGGCTTGCCGGTCACAACGCCTGTCGCGGTACTGCCCTGGTTCATGGAATAGGTATCCATCATCCAAGCCATGATCTTGTCATTGGTATTGACATCTGGGGCGGGGATATCCTTGTTCGGGCCAATGATGATGTTGATCTCGCTGGTGTAGCGGCGCGTCATGCGCTGCAACTCGCCCATGGACAGGGTTTTGGGGTCAACGCGAATGCCGCCCTTGGCACCGCCATAGGGAACATTGACCGCAGCATTCTTGATCGTCATCCAGGCCGAAAGCGCCATTACTTCCGACAGCGTAACGTCCTGGTGAAAGCGTACACCGCCCTTGCCCGGGCCGCGCGAGGTATTGTGCTGCACGCGGTAGCCCTCGAAATGAGCGATCGTGCCGTCGTCGCGCTCGATCGGCACGTCGACCACCAGAATGCGCTTCGGGCGCTTGAGCGTCTCCACCCAGCGCGCCAGCGAGCCGAGGTGCGGCGTGACGCGGTCGATCTGTTGCAGGTAAACACCCCATGGCCCGATGCCGTGCGGGGAAAGGTAGGACGGTACTTCGTGCTTGCTGGACATGCTGCCACTGCTCCTTCTAAGTTACGGCGCCGCTCCTGTTGGAATGCGCGATACGGGTGGCATCGTATTGCATCGCGTTGCACTGAATCCAATGCTTTATAGGCATGTAATTATGCAAGAAAAACATAGATTTGCAGCCAATCAAATAGTCAGGAGGAAGAGTCCTCGGCTTTCCGTCTTCGCGTGCGCGCCTTCGCCTGCGCTTCGCTGCGCTGCAGCAAATAGCTCCAAAGGCGGGACACCAATGGCTTGCCGGGTCGCTGGGACGACGGGCGCTCCCGGTACAGGCGAATCTCCATGTTCACTTCCCAGTCCGCCTGCCCGCCATCGGCGCGCGCAAGCTGCCGCTGCTTGAGCTCGCGCGTAACTGCGGATTCAGGCAGGAACACCACACCGTGTCCTTCGAGGGCCATCATCTTCAGGCCTTCCGCCATATCCGTTTCGTAGCGCTTTTCGAGATGCAGAGGTCGCTTGGCATCGGCGAGGATCAATTCGACCATGCGGCCGAGGTAGGCATTGCTGGTATAAGACAGGAAGGGCAAGGGCGCCTTCGGACTCCCCGGCAGGAGCAGTTCCGGCACGCCGGATTTGTCGCAACGCGCATAGGCGCGCAGCGCCTCGCTGCCAAGCGTCAGCATCTCGTAGCGGCTTGCATCGAGCTGGACTGGTTGGCGTGGGTGGTGGTAGCACAGCAGCAGGTCGCAGCCACCCTCGACCATGGTCATTACCGCGTCATGCACGTTTAGCGCGATCAGGCGCGTATGCAGCGTGCCGAAGCTGTTCTGCAGCTCGGTCATCCACTTGGGCATGAAGGTCAGCGACAGTGTATGCGGCACTGCAAAATCGACCGTTGTCTGGGCAGTCGGTCGCTTGCCGCGCAACAGCGCACGCGCATTGTTGATCTGGCCGAGCATTTCCAGCGCCTGCTCGTAAAAGACCTCGCCTGCGGGCGTCAGACGCGTGGGATACGAAGTCCGGTCGATCAGGTCGGCGCCGAGCCAGGCCTCGAGCGACTGGATACGACGCGAAAACGCCGGCTGCGTGACATGGCGCAGTTCTGCGGAGCGGCTGAAACTGCGGGTTTCAGCCAGGGAGATGAAGTCTTCCAGCCACTTGGTTTCCATGACGCTATGTTAGTCCCTTCGGGGACCGAAGCAAAGCGCATGGTTCTGGCGGAGACTAAGCGATGGCCGACTCTTCTCCAAGCTCGCCGTGGGGCGGCGAGGACAAGGCCGCCTCCTTGCGCGCCTGCTGACGGTCCCACATCTGCGCATAGGCGCCGCCTGCTGCGACAAGCTGTGCGTGCGTGCCGCGCTCGATGATGCGACCATGGTCCAGCACCAGGATCTGCGCGGCGTCGGCGATCGTCGAAAGGCGATGCGCGATGACCAGCGTGGTCTTGTTTCTCGCGATTTCCTTCAGCTGCGCCTGGATCGCCTGCTCCGACTTCGAATCGAGCGCGGAGGTAGCCTCGTCGAAGATCAGGATGGCGGGATCCTTGAGCAGGGTGCGAGCGATGGCGACACGCTGCTTCTCGCCGCCGGACAGCTTCAGCCCGCGTTCGCCGACCATCGTTGCATAGCCATCCGGCAGGCTTTCGATGAAATCATGGATGTAGGCAGCCTTGGCGGCGGCGACGATTTCCTCCCGGCCCGCGTCCGGCTTGCCATAGGCGATGTTGTATTCAATCGTGTCGTTGAACAGCACCGTATCCTGCGGCACGATGCCAATCGCCTTGCGCAGGGAGGTCTGCGTCACTTCGCGCAGGTCCTGGCCGTCGATCGTGATGCCGCCGTTGCCGACATCATAGAAGCGGAACAGCAGGCGCGACAGCGTGGACTTGCCTGATCCGCTATGGCCGACCACCGCGGTCGTCGTGCCTGCCGGAATCGTGAAGTCGACGTCGAACAGGATCTGTCGCTTCGACTCGTAGCTGAAGTCGACATGCGAAAACCGTACTTCCGCACCACTCATCGCCAGCGGCTTTGCGCCCGGACTGTCCGCCACCTCGCGGTGTTGGTCGAGCAGCGTGAACAGCCGCTCCATGTCGGCCAGGCTCTGCTTGATCTCGCGGTAGATCACGCCGAGGAAATTGAGCGGAATGTAGAGCTGGATCATGAAGGCGTTGACCAGCACCAGGTCGCCAAGCGTCATCTTGCCATCAATGACTCCCTGAGTGGCACGCCACAGGATCAAGGTAACCGCGACGGCGATGATCAGGGATTGCCCGGTGTTCAGGATGGACAGCGAGGTCTGCGACTTGACGGCCGCCGTTTCCCAGCTCTGCAGACTCTTGTCGTAGCGGCGCGCCTCGTAATCCTCATTGCCAAAGTACTTCACCGTCTCGTAATTGATCAGGGAGTCGATCGCGCGCGTGTTCGCCTTCGAATCGAGGTCGTTCATCGTGCGCCGAAACCCGGTGCGCCACTCGGTGACTGCGACGGTAAAGGCGATATAGACAATCAGCGCGACCAGGGTGATACCGGCGAACCACACGTCATAGTTCAGCACCAGATAACCGATCACCAGCGTGATTTCCACCAGCGTTGGGAGGATGCTGTAAAGCGTGTACGACACGAGAGAGGAAATGCCGCGAGTACCGCGTTCGATGTCCCGCGTCATCCCGCCCGTCTGTCGGTTCAGATGGAAGCGCAGGGACAATGCGTGCAAGTGGCGAAAGACCTTCAGCGCAATCGTGCGCACCGCGCTTTGCGTCACCTTTGCGAAAACGAATTCCCGCAACTCGGTGAACAAGGTGGTGCACAGACGCAGTACGCCGTACGCCACAAGAATGCCAACCGGCAAAACCAGCAATGCATGCGGACTGCCTGGACTGACGGTCATGCGGTCAATGAGCTCCTTGAGCACAAGCGGCACACCGACGTTCGCGACCTTCGCTCCGACCAGGAAAGTAAGTGCCAGCAGTACACGCCACTTGTACGCCCAGAGGTAGGGGAGCAGCGTCTTGAGCGTGACCCAGTCGTTGCGCGTGCCCTGATTGGCGGGAGGTTCCGGAGAGGAGACAGGATGACGTCGCATGAAAAATATTTTTCGAGAATGGTTTATGCTGTTGCTTGTCGATTGTAGCCCAGGCTGATACGTGCTTCTGCGAGAGGAAAAAAACAATGACCATGCTGCCTGAAGGGAAAGTTCCGCAACTGCGGGTGATGCCGATGCCGGCCGATGCCAACGTGCACGGCGACGTGTTCGGAGGATGGATCATGGCGCAGGTCGACATCGCCGGCGCACTGCCTGCAGTCCGGCGATCCAACGGGCGCGTGGCAACGATTGCGGTCAACTCCTTCGTGTTCAAGCAACCTGTATTCGTCGGCGATTTGTTGTCCTTCTATGCGGAGATCGTCAGGGTCGGCAATACCTCGATCACCGTCAATGTGGAAGTGTACGCGGAACGCAACCGTCTGCAGGTCGAAACCGTGAAGGTGACGGAAGCCACGTTGACCTATGTCGCAACCGATGAGAATCGCAAGCCGAGGCAGATTCCGCCGCTGCAGGAATAGCCGTCTGGATGGGTGACTCGCGAGAAATACTTGCTTCCCGTCTTTGACCCAGTGTCTCTGGAACGGTTCAT
>Ga0196971_1000076_pt1 | contig 93933 bp, 84 predicted proteins | sample S1v_1013CmetaG_FD_148660 | JGI IMG/M metagenome (GOLD analysis project Ga0196971, IMG submission 148660) | Soil microbial communities from Anza Borrego desert, Southern California, United States - S1+v_10-13C | ecosystem: Environmental > Terrestrial > Soil > Desert | place: USA: California...
CACCGTTGCCTCGTCATGCGTCCCTGTCTTCTTCACTCTTGCCCCGCGGCGCCGAAACACCTGCGACAAAATGCCCCACTCCTTTAGGGTGCGTTGCAGTCTATCACTCATTCATACCTTGTCAAGGCTATACGCATATATTCAGACGATGCGGCCGCTAAGGCCCGCGGGCCGCGCCAGGCCTTAGCTGGAAGGCAGGAACGGGATACGTCGTTACCCGCTCGCGCTTATATAGCTAAGAGAAAAAATCAAGACGTGCGGCTAGGTCGTCACAGAGAGGTGAGCACTGCCCTTCGGAATAACGCAGCGCTCCGCGCGGCAGACAAATATCTGGCGCGCCTGGGTGTGGGGTAACAAATCCAGCCGCTTTTTTCTGATGTTATTCGGTTGAGACCACACCCCGGGCTTCGATCACTTCAGCAGACTGGCGGGCGATTTCCAGTTCCTCATCGGTGTACACAACCAGGATTTTTACCCGACTATTGGCAGCTTGAAGTTCTGCCATTCCGCCCGGCTCTATCGTATTTTTCGGTATGTTGATCGTAATCCCGCAGGACTCTAGGCCCGAGCAAATTTTGTGGCGGATCGGGGCAGCATGCTCGCCGATACCTCCTGTAAAGACCAACGCGTCGACATGGCCTAGGACTGCCAAGTAGCTCCCAATGTATTTCTTGATCGCGTAACAATAGGCTTCAACGGCCAAACGAGCGTCTCCGTCGCCCGCTTCGGCGCACGCCAAAACCTCACGCATGTCATTCGCTCCTGCAAGCCCCTTGAGCCCGCTATTCGTGCTTAGAAGTCGCTCTAGCTCGCTCACCGAGTATTTGCCGGATTTCATTAAATAGAGCACGATGCCCGGATCAATGTCGCCACACCGAGTACCCATTATTAACCCGGCCAAAGGCGTCATACCCATTGATGTATCAACACTCCGGCCTTGCTTAATGGCTGCGGCACTCGCTCCATTACCAAGGTGCAACACGATGAAATTGCACGACTCCAGCGACCGCCCAAGATATGCCGCGGTACGTTTCGTTACATACGCAAAGGATGATCCATGAAATCCGTACCGGCGTATTCGATCATCTCGATAAAATCCTTTCGGCAGCGCATAACGATATGCATAGGGCGGCATGGATTGGTGAAATGCCGTATCGAAAACCGCCACCTGAGGCACGCCGGGCCAGAGTTCACGGCAAACCTCTATTCCCAGTAGATTTGGCGGGTTATGTAAAGGCGCGAGGGGAATAGCGGCTCGAATGGCCTCTATGACCGCATCGTCCACGACAACTGCGGAACTGAAAGCCTCACCACCGTGCACTACGCGGTGCCCGATACCGAAAAGCTCATTTGGTTCCTGCAGTTCGCCCGACTCCCTAAGCCTGTGCACCACTTCGGTGATGGCTTGCCGGTGGTTAGTGAATCCGCTCGCCCCATCAGCACCAACCGGAGAAGCAGGAGCCTCTCCGATTCGTTCAATAATGCCCGACACCAAGACACGTTCGTCACTCAAACCGAACAACCGATACTTTACGGACGAACTGCCGGAATTGAGGACTAAAAGCTTCCTCGACATGACTTATGGGTTAAGCGCAAACATGCATCTTCGAAGCCTTCCCGGAGACTCGGGCAAAGCCGCATAACCTTCGGCTACTCATTGCGGCCATTTCCAATTGGCAAACTCCGGCTTGTCCACGCCGTGCTCGTACGCGTAATTGCTGCATTCGATCTGCATATCCCGGAATTTTTCCTTGGCATGGGCTCCCGCGACCAATAACCCCGGCACGCGGTTGATCACATCGATCGCCAGACTGAAACGGTCGACTTCGTTTTGAATGGCCAACTCCAGCGGGGTGTTGATATTTCCTTTTTCCTTGTACCCGCGAACATGCAGGTTCTGGTGGTTTGCCCTACGGTAGGCAAGGCGATGAATCAGCCATGGATAGCCGTGAAAGTTGAAAATAATCGGCTTATCCAGGGTGAACAGACTATCGAAGTCGCGGTCGGACAGGCCATGGGGGTGCTCGCTCGGAGGCTGCAACTTGAACAAATCCACCACGTTGATGAAACGAATCTTCAAGTTCGGGAAATGCTCCCGCAAGAGCACAATAGCGGCAAGCGCTTCTTGTGTGGGTATATCGCCGCATCCGACCATGACCACGTCGGGCTCGTAACCTTGATCATTGCTCGCCCAATCCCAGATCCCGATGCCCTTGATGCAATGCTTTATGGCCGCGTCCATACCTAAATATTGCAGATGCTTCTGTTTGTCCGAGACAATTACGTTGACGGTATAGGTGCTTGTGAGGCAATGATCCGCCACACACAAGAGCGTGTTCACGTCCGGCGGCAGATAAATGCGAGTGACTTCCGGACTCTTGTTGACTACGAGATCGAGAAATCCGGGATCCTGATGGGTGAAGCCATTATGATCTTGCCGCCAAACGGTAGATGTGATCAGAAGGTTTAGGGACGATACGGGGGCACGCCATGATATATCGTTGGAGATGTCCAACCACTTTGCGAACTGGTTGAACATGGAGTCGATAACGTGAACGAAGGCTTCGTAGGTCGAAAAGAATCCGTGCCGCCCCGTCAGCAGATAACCTTCCAGCCAGCCTTCAAGCGTGTGCTCCGACAACATCTCCATGACGCGCCCATCTGGCGATAATTCGCCGCCATCGGCGTCTTCCGGCAAATAATCCGCCAGCCACATCTTCTTGCTGGCCTCATATACATCGTCCAGTTTGTTTGAAGTAGTCTCGTCCGGGCCAAATACCCGAAAGTTACTGGGATTCAGCGCCATAATGTCGCGCAAAAACCGCCCGAGGGCGCGAGTATTTTCCGACCTTTCGGCGCCGGGATTTAGTACCTCGACAGCATACTCGCGAAAATTGGGCATTCTTAGGGCTTTACGGAGCAAGCCGCCGTTAGCGTGGGGATTAGCGCTCATGCGCAGGCTCCCTTTGGGAGCCAAGGCTTTCAATTCGGGAACAAGGCGGCCGTTAGCATCGAACAGTTTCTCCGGCTCATAACTTCGCATCCAATCTTCGAGCATCTCAAGATGTGCCGGATTTTGAGTTACCCCAGCGAGCGGCACCTGGTGCGAACGCCAAAAACCTTCTATCTTGTGGCCATCAGCCGTCTCAGGGCCGGTCCAACCCTTGGGGCTGCGCAGCACAATCATGGGCCAGCGCGGCCGGATCGGCCTGCCATCACGGCGGGCCTCCTGCTGAATCCTGCGAATCTCGAGTACGCAATGCTCCAAAGTGGCAGCCATCGCTTGATGCATGATCTCAGGATCACTGCCTTCGACAAAATAGGGTGTCCATCCATAACCCTCGAACAGCCGCTCCAGTTCCTCATGAGGAATACGCGCCAAGATAGTCGGATTATTAATCTTATATCCGTTGAGATGGAGGATCGGTAGCACGGCGCCGTCCCGGACGGGATTGAGGAATTTGTTGGAATGCCAAGACGTCGCCAAAGCGGCGGTTTCCGCCTCGCCGTCGCCGACGACTACGGCAACCAATAAGTCGGGATTGTCGAATGCCGCACCGAAGGCATGGGAAACGCTGTAGCCCAGCTCGCCCCCTTCATGGATCGAACCCGGCATTTCCGGCGTGCAATGACTACCGATGCCTCCAGGGAACGAAAACTCCCTGAACAAGAGACGCATGCCCTCTTCATCTTCATTCTTATTCGGATAGATCTTGGCATACGTGCCCTCAAGATAGATCGGCGCCAGCACACCCGGCGCGCCATGACCGGGGCCGGCGATAAAAATCGCATTTAGATCGTATTTATTAATTAGCCTGTTGAGATGAACGTAGCTGAAACTTAATCCGGGACTGGAACCCCAATGGCCTAGCAGACGCTCCTTGATATGCTCCGGTTTCAATGGCTTTCTCAATAAGGGATTGTCCTTCAGGTAAATCATCCCGACCGCAAGGTAGTTGCACGCCCTCCAGTAGGCATCGAGCTTTTGCAGCTCATCGGTGCCCAGAGGGTTTTCTGCGATAAATGGCGCCATTAGGTTACCTCGATCTGCTTGTTAGCCGATGAACTTAAAATACAAGACCACACAAATCCAAATTGGGCCTTCCCACGATTTGCTTTGCGCGTTTCCAAAATCAATAAAACGTTTTAATTTGACACGCTTAAATGACCAAAATTTGACTGCATTTAAACGCAGGACCATGCGAATGCCGAGACAGCTGTCCACGAATCCGAGGGGCTCTCTCTGCACGCGGCAAACTCAAGAGACTGCCGGGCACGGAGCGACTCGCATGAACAAAAGTAGACAAGATTTTGGCGTCTATTCAGACTCGCCATAAAATGGCGGCCTTCAAACATCTCCGGCATATCAACTTTTGAACCCTCTCCGCAAGCTCGCCTCGCAAACCGCCATTTACGGCTTGAGCAGCATCATCGGCAGGTTTCTCAACTATCTGCTGGTACCGCTGTACACCTATACGTTTCCGGCGCAGGAATACGGCGTCGTTTCGGAGTTCTACGCCTATGCCGGTTTTTTCGCCGTACTGCTGATCTTCGGTCTGGAAACGGGCTATTTTCGCTTCAGCAACCGGCAAGAACTCCGGTCAGACGCCGTGTACTCGACGGCGCTCGGCTTCCTGATCTTGGCGAATCTGGCGTTTGTCTCCGGAATAGTCGTATTTCGCGAGCCTCTCGCCTCGCTGCTCCGTTACCCGGAGCATCCGGAATATCTGGTGTGGTTCGGCGCGATCCTGGCACTCGACTCCATAGCCGCGCTGCCGTTTGCCAAATTGCGCTCCGAAAACCGGGCCTGGCGATTTGCCGGCATCAAACTGATCGAAATCCTGCTCGCTATCGGACTCAATCTGTTCTTCCTGGTTTATTGCAAAAAGGCCGACGAGCTTTGGCCAAACTCGCTTGGCGCTCAATTGTATGACCCGGCTATCGGCGTCGGTTATATCTTTTTGGCCAATCTTGCGGCCAGCGCTTTCAAACTCTTGCTGCTCCTGCCTCAGTTTAGAAGCTTGCGGCTAGGACTCAATTCGCGTCTATTGAAAAGCTTGCTAGTTTATTCCCTGCCCATGGTGGTTATCGGCTTCGCGGGAATGGTCAACGAGATGCTCGACCGCGCCATTCTAAAGTTCATGCTGCCCTACGATCTTGCGACCAATTTGCGCATGCTGGGTATCTATGGCGCCTGTTACAAGCTGTCGATATTGATGTCTCTCTTCATACAGGCATTCCGCTATGCCGGCGAGCCTTTTTTCTTTGCCTATGCCGGGCGAGCGGACGCAAAGCGCGCTTATGCCCTCGTCATGAAGTACTTCGTGATCTTCTGCGTGTTCATCTTTCTAGTGGTGACCTTGTACATCGACGTATTCAAGTACTTTGTCGGCGAGGAATACCGGGAAGGACTCGACGTCGTGCCCGTCCTGCTCTTGGCCAACCTGTTCCTCGGCATCTATGTGAACCTGTCCATCTGGTACAAACTCACCGACCGAACCCTGACGGGCGCATGGGTATCGCTGATCGGCGCCGCACTGACCATCGCGTTGAATATTTGGTGGATCCCGATCATGGGCTATATGGGTTCCGCCTGGGCAACCCTGGCGTGTTATGCCGCGATGACCGTTATGTCGTACGCTCTGGGCCAATACTATTACCCGGTTCGTTACCCAATCGGAACGATCACTGGCTATCTCCTACTGGGGCTTTTGCTGTACGGCGGACACAAGGAATTGGTGGAATCGTGTGGCTGGACGTCCTGGACGGTTGCTTCCGCCTTCCTTGCGCTTTACCTCCTGATTGTCGCCCTGGCGGATATGCGACCCTTGCTCAGGAAACGGCAGGTAGCATGAAACTCTTTCAAGCCAGTACTTTGAACATCGGGAAAATCAGTATCGGTTATACGGCCCCGGCGCATGCCGGAGGTGCTGAGCCAGATAATCCGGGCGATGCATTGGGCCGACCAATATCAAGCCCGCCAAGAAACCGCCGATATGAGCCCAAAACGCCACACCGCCACCGGCCTCTTGCAGGGCGGGGAGTCCGGCTGCAATCTGGATAAAAAACCAATATCCCAGCATCGCGATAGCGGGCAAAGCCACGGTGGTCACGTAGAATCCAAGAAAAATCAGGGTAACCACCCTAGCTTTTGGATAGAGTCGGGCATACGCGCCCATAACACCCCCGATCGCACCGGACGCGCCCACCATGGGTATTGCCGCAGCCGGATCGGTGAAGATTTGAGCGGCGGCGGCTGCCAAACCGCACACTATATAAAAAATAAAGAACCGGATCGGCCCCATCGAGTCTTCGACATTGTCCCCGAATACCCAAAGAAACCAGAGGTTCCCGATGATGTGGAACCAGCCGCCATGAAGGAACATATGAGTAACCAAGGTCAGAACGGATGTACTTCCGTCCAGCTCGCAGCCTAGATTGTTTCCGAGGGGGATAACGGTTCCGACCGGCGCGAGGTCGAACAACTCACCCGGAATCAATCCGTACATGCATAACGATCTCGCCAGCGGCTCGCCGCTCCCCATACCTTGAAGAAAAACCCAACTGGCGATATTCAGGCCGATTATCACGAGCGTCGCCACAGGCCTCCTGACAATTGGATTTTCGTCTCGTAATGGGAACATAGCTTCCTCGCATGCTTGCTGAGTCTTATGCAGAAAAATCTTTAAGGCGGCTCGCGGCGATCACTTCTACTCTGATGCTAAGGTGAGCCCCGCTGGAAAAAAAGCCAAGGCCCCCATCAATGGGATCTTAGACGTCAATAAAGGTCAACGGGATCAATATCTATAGACCAACGGACCCGTTTGACTTCCTCAAGTTCCGAAACCATCGGCAGCAGCGTATTGATAAGACTATGCAGCGCATTGCGCTTAGAGGACTGAAACAGCAACTGATAACGCTGCCGCCCCGCTCGCCGCGCCATTGGCGCGGGAACCGGCCCTAACACCTGCAGACCGGGCGATGATCGCTCGTGCGCGAGATTAGCCACACGATCCAGAAAGCGTAGCGGCGCCTCGGCGTCGGACGCCTCTGCCCGCCACAGGATCTGATAGGTGAAGGGAGGCAGATGAGCCGCCCGGCGCTCCTCCGAGCAGGCTTTCGCAAAACCGGAATAGCCGTCTCTAATCAATACCTGGAGCAACGGATGACCTGGGTGCCGAGTCTGCAGCACTACCGCGCCCATTCGCTCTTCGCGCCCGGCGCGACCCGCCACCTGGGTAATTAGCTGAGCCGTCCGTTCCCCGGAACGAAAGTCGGTGCTGTACAGACCGGAATCCACGTCAGTGATCCCGACCAGAGTCACCCGCGGAAAATGATGGCCTTTGGCCAGCATCTGCGTGCCGATAAGAATATCCACCCGACCTTCATGAATATCGTTCAAAAGCGCTTCCAATTGCCCTTTGCGCCGCGTGCTGTCGCGGTCGATACGGGCAACGCGGGCGTCGGGAAACAACTCGGCCAAAACTTTCTCCACACGCTCGGTCCCCAAGCCCAACGGGCGCAGATCCTCACAGCCGCAGCCGGTGCAAGAACTGGCTAAGGACTGTTCAAAACCGCAGTGATGACAACGTAGACGCTCGTCACCGGCATGAACTACCAAGTTCGCATCGCAGCGCCGGCAGCGAGCCACCCATCCGCAGGCGTGACAAATCAAAGTCGGCGCGAAGCCGCGCCGATTGACGAACAGCAGCGCCTGCTCACCCCGACTCAATGTATCCGCGATGTAAGCGATCAGCGCCGGCGAAAGCCCTTCGCGCAAGCGCTGCGCTCGAATATCGAGCAATCGAAAGCTGGGCTGGACCGCTCCGCCGGCCCGGTGAAGAAGCTGCAAATGGCGATAACGCCCCTGCCACACATTGCAGAGACTTTCCAAGGACGGCGTGGCTGATCCCAGCAAAATGGGAATATTGAGCAGGCGAGCTCGCATGACCGCCACATCTCGCGCCGAGAAGCGAAATCCATCCTGCTGCTTGAACGAAGTATCGTGCTCCTCATCCAGAATAATCATCCCCGGGGACTTCATCGGCGTGAACACGGCGGAACGAGTGCCGAGCAGGATACCCACCTCCCCTCGCTGCATTCGCAGCCAGGAACGGCAACGCTCGGTCTCGGTAAGACCGGAGTGGAATATCGCGACCGGAACCGAAAAGCGCGTACGAAAGCGGGCTTCCAGCTGAGGCGTCAGATTGATCTCCGGCAGCAAAATCATGATCTGCTTGCCGCGCTCCAGAACCTCCTGCGTCAATTGCAAGTAGACTTCGGTCTTACCGCTGCCGGTGACGCCTTCCAGCAGGAAAGCGCTGTAGGCGTCCATGGCTTCCCGCACGGTGGCTATGGCATGCTGCTGCCCCTCGTTGAGTTCGAAAGGAGGAGATTCAAATAAATGGCGAGCGGGTACTTGGGCTTCCTGACTCTGGCACCAGCACGCCATACCTTTACGAATCAGACCGTCGGCGGCGCCACGCCAATCCCAATCCAATCCGCTCAGAACCCCGTAAGGAACGCCGTCCGGGTGCTCGCGGAGCAATCCGATCAATGCCGTTTGGCGAGGGGCTCTTTTGCACGATTGCTCCGCAACGGTATTGTCCTCCTCGGTCAGGCGCAAACGCCGTTCTCCCGCGAGCTCAGCTGCACTGCCCTTGCGTAAGAGGACGGTCAGAGCCGCTGACACGACCTCGCCAATCGGATAGTGGTAATACTGACTCGCCCACCGCAGCAATCGAAGATCGTCCGGAGACAGCAATGGAGCGCTGTCGAGTATCGCTAAAGCCTCCTTCAAACGTCCATGGTCCACCACCGATTCCTCTGAGATTTCCAGCAGAATACCGATCTTCCGACGACGGCCGAAAGGAACTTCAATGCGGACGCCGCACGTCAAATCCTGCAAATTGGTGTTTGGAGGCGGGAGATAGTCGAACAGCCGCCGCAAGGGAACCGAAACGGCGATCTTTAGAATCTTCGGCATATTCACCTAATCGGCACATAACCCGGGTAAAATCGGGAAAACCGCACCAGGCCTCACGGTGCCAGCAACGTTTGCTTATCCACAGTTTCTGTGGATAACTTTGTGGAATAGGTGTCGGGATGTTGCCGAAAAATGCATGAGAACTAGGGTTTCATCAAATTGTAAAAATTTTGGCCAAAACTTACTTTTATATTTTTATCAATGACTTAACGAACCCAGAAGATACTAAATTCTGGCAGCACCGATCCAAATTTCTCCTTGACAAACAAATTGAATACACTGTGCATAAGTTGACTGACGACACTATCCGGAATCAATCGTTTAACCATTTTGCAATGAAAGACAGCAATCGACCAATGGAGGAGCTATGGAGATTCATCATTTACAGGTGTTACGTACCGATGCCTCTGGCATGCCGCTGGAATGGATAGGCTACCAAGAGGCGGCAAAGCTTTATCATCTAGACCAAGTGGCCTATAGCTGCGGTACCCACCTGTATACGCTGCGCGGCGGAATCAATGCCAAGACGGGTCGCCGCAGCCTGATCGAAGTCAATTCGATTATCGCCACGCTTCACCATCACAATCACGGCCATGGCATTGACCCCAATTACGTTCCGCCCCTAAGCAATCCCGCCCTGTTCCGCCGCGACAATAACCTTTGTCTCTACTGCGGCCATCGATTCCACCATAGCGATCTTTCCCGCGACCACATTACTCCGATCAGCGTCGGAGGAGCCGACACCTGGAACAATGTTGTAACCGCTTGCAAGCGCTGCAACAACCACAAAGCCGGACGGACCCCGGAGCAAGCCGGCATGCAACTCCTCGCCATCCCGTTCGCCCCGACCCATGCCGAATATGTCTACCTGCAGGGACGCCGGGTGCTAACCGATCAAATGGAATTCCTGAAAGCGCACTTTCCCCGCAAAAGCCCTTTGCATCAGCGCTTGAGTTAGCGCCTCAGGAGCCGTTAGACGGCCTGGGACGTCCGACAGGATGCAAGCACATTTTTGGCCTAGTGCTTGCCGATTTTATCCGCACCAACCAAACCGATCGCCTCCCAAAGCAGGGAAACTGCCGGCACCAAAAGCTGTCCCCGCCTCGCCTGATGAACCGCCAATCCCAGCAATAAAAGAAAAAAGACCGACTGCAAATCCACCAATCCGCCACTCACCGAGTTAAGACTGCGGTCAAACGCGTCAAGACCTTCGGAGGCATGCTGGCCCAGGGTACGGACGGGCGCTGCCGATACGGGTTTCACGGAAAACAAAGCGGATTGCTCGGCATACTTTGCAACGTCGACCGCGCGCGTTTCCGAGGAATGAAGCAGCAACACGCTACCGGTGAGCGCATTGGGCGCGACGCGCGTAACGCCCGGACATTGGGTTAAACGCTCGGCAAGATCGGCAAAAAAAACCGCATCGCTGCGCTTTTCGGGAATTCTCAGTCGCAAGCGGCCGGGAAGCTCATGAATGACAAAGGCCGAGACCATCGTTCAGCCTTTCGGATGGGTTTTCGCAGCGGTTTCCTCGGCAGCTTCAAAGCCTTCCGCAGCCGCCGCCTGTTCCGCCAATTCCGCCCGAACCTCGGCTACCAAATCTTCGAGGGTTTCACCGGCTTCAGCCGCCCACTCGCGGCCCTTTTCGAAAAGCAGAATGCCTGATTTCACGGCTGCACGAGCAGCCGGCCGCAACGCCGGCGCAAGAATGACGCCGGCCGCCACCACACCTAGCCCGATCACAACACCTTTTGCCACACCATTTTCGAAAAAATCGCCGAGACCTGCCATCGATACCTCCGTGGACCCCAGAAATGTCCTGATTGATGAAAAACGAAACCTCGGCTTGCCTAGAAGCCAAGGCTATTATGCCAGTGGGCCAAGGACCACGAAAAGTTTAAATAGAGAAAGACTAAGCCGCCGCGTACAGCAGCCTGTATTCGGGACTGCGCAACTTATAGTACTCGGCCTGGACGAGGCTCGGACTGTACTTGCGCTCGAGACGGCGGATCGTAAAGTGGCTACGTGCCGTATCTTGAAAGTGCTGAATGAACACGCTATTGATCAAAGCGCCGCCTACCGCCCCGATGATCGGGATTATTTCCGCAGCAGCCTTTTCCGAGACCGTTATGCCGAAACGGCTCGAGATCATCGTAATGAAATCCACCAGCATCGGTGCCCCGGCACGATTGGCAAGGCCATTCTGAGCGATATAGCTAGAGGCTGCCGCGACGGGCATCTCCAAAGCGAGACGCAATCCGTAGTAACCGGTGTCCGCCGCATCATCCTCCTTCGAGCGCCCACCCAAGGCAAATACTTCCAAGCACGCCAGCCGGGTTGCGATATCGTCCAGATTTTCACCCGTGCTACGGGCGATATCGGCGATTGAACGCAACATAAGGGTGGTCGTAAACGGCAGTTCCACCAGCAGGGCCGGCCCGCCGAAAAAACCGCCGACCGCACCACTCGCTATGCCCAGCAACTTGTAGCAGGCGTCATGGGACGCCGCGCCCTGTTTATTCTTCAAACTCGCGACCGCCACGCCCAAGGCTCTCCAAATGGCATTTTCAGCGCAGCGCTGCAAACCTTGGTGCAACTGCCTCGGCAGGAGCTTAACCCCCTTCTCCAGTGGTGTCCCAATGACATCGGCAAGCCTGACTGCGAGACTGGGATGTTCGAGATGCCGGTGCGCCCGCTTAAGGCTCAAATAGTCCTCGCGCGACAAAGCCGTGGGTATGGTGTTCATAATCGGACTCGCTTGTTCGGCTAATGACAAACCGCGAACAGTTCGTTAAAGCTTCGCGAAAATAGCCGTGCAAGGTTACGATTTTATTACAGCTGTCATCTCAGAATTGTTATCGCTCCCGGGCAGCCTCATGGAACGCCTTCTGAAGCGGCGAGAGTAAATACTCCAATACTGTCCGCTCTCCGAGCTTTATTTCAGCCGCAATCTGCATTCCGGAAGCCAGCTTGTAGGGCACCTCATCCGCCACCAACTGCTGGCTTTCGAGCGTAACGAGTGCCCGGTAAACCAGAGCATCGGTTTGCTTGCTCGCATCCACGGATTCTTCCTGCGAGTCGGCTGCGTCAGCCGCCACATAACTCACCCGACCGTCCACCATGCCATACTTTTGGAATTGGAAAGCGGCCAGCTTCAATTTCACAGGCTGATCGGGCCGAATGAATCCGACATCTTCGTTCGATACCCATACCTCTCCGCGCAAGGATTCGGAAGCGGGCACCAAGGTCATCAGAATAGTGCCAGGCTGAGCAACAGTGCCGATAGTATGCGTTGCCAGATCCTTTACCACTCCCTCCTGAGGAGATTTAAGCTCAAGCAACCCCTGCCGGTGATCCTGTTTCGCAAGCTCCTGCCTAAGCTTCTCAACCCTTTCGAATACTTCCGCCCGCTCGGCCCGTAGCTTCTGCAGATAATCGGCTTCAAGCTGAGCAATCTTTCTCTCCGATTGCATCATGCCGGCCTCTTCGCGCGCGATGATGAATCTTTGGGCTCGAAGATCCTGCTCTTTCTCGATCACCTCCCGCGTCTTCTCGTTTGCCATAAGCCTGCCGGCAAACCCCTTCTTCATGAGCTCGCGGTAAGCTTCGCCCTGCTCTCTGTAGTGAGGCAAAATCTTTTCCAACTTCTCCTCGGTCTCACGGGCCGCGGCCCTTTCCTGCCTAGACCGTTGCCAGGCCGCTTTCTCCTCGGCGATTGCCGTTTCAAGAGCCCGGCGATTGGCGACGTACTGCGCCTCCGTTTCGCGAAAAAGTTGCGGAGGATCATTTGAATCGGGCACCAACGGCCGATCCGATAATTCCGCGTCGATACGCCGCAAGGCAAGCGATTTTTGCAGAAATTCCGTCCGAAGCGCTTCCAAATCGGCTACCGCCAACGTCCTGTCCATACGTATCAGCACTTGCCCTTCCCTAACGACATCCCCCTCGTTGACCAGGATTTCCTTCACGATACCCGCTTCGGCAGGCTGCACGATCTTGACGTATGTTTGAGGAACGAGTTTGCCGTGAGCCACCGCGACCACGTCGAGTCGACAAAGTGCGGCCCACGCTACGGTGACCACAAAGAAAATCAATGTCAGCTTGAATACCGCACGCGGCAAAGGACGTGGCGGCATCGTCTGGATGCGCAGCATATCCGGAGCGAATTCGGCAGGATTCGTCCCTAAGCCGCGGTTATAACGCTGTGGTTTCAATGCGGCCTTCATGGCTAACCTCCTCCACTTAACCCCCCAAGATCACCTCAAGCAACAGGGCGGAAACCTTCCTGCAGTCCTCGGAAAGGCTTTAGACGATTGCCATCACCGCCCAGGGAAAGCGCATCCTCGGCAAATCCGACCGTTGAACCGAGAAAGCCATCGAAGCCGGCAAAATCTTTGCCAGTGACCGCGTCGTTCCCGGTAGCCGCCCCATCCGTCTTCGCCAGATGAGCCAACAGGCGTTCGTCCAAATCACTCCAATGCGACAAGGCGTCCCATGTGCCGGGATCCACCGTAGTGGAAAGCTGGGTAGCCCTACCGCTTTCTAAACGATCTGGATCGATGTAAGTAGGCTCTTGCAAATCCTGCGGTGAGGCATTGAACCAGCGATAGCTATCGGCAATCGAGTCTTCCGCGATGCCATGATTTTTAGACCCTATTGGCTTGGGACCGCCCCCTGTATCTGCGTCCATCACTGGAGCATCTGCCGGAGCGGATATGTTCGACACCGGTGTTTCGGGAATCACAGGCGCTCCACCGGCACCCTCTTGTCGGCCCGCATGCGCATTGCTGCGGTGACTCGGTAATGCCTGAGCCGCGTGAGCCTGCTTTAGCTCGGGCGCGGCTACTTGAATGCTATCCGGCGCAATTGCCGAAATCTCCGGCGGATTCACATCGGGTTGATAGCCGTTTCCACCTTGAGCGCCCGGATTGCCGGGCGAAGCTCCGGCCCCATCGTTGAAGCTATAATCGTGGCCCGGAGGCGGGGCATCCGGACCATTCCCGGCGCCTTCGTTGCCGACGCTTCCACCGCCGCCCGTCTTGGCGGCAAACGTGAGCCGGAAAACATCTTTTGCCGCAAGGCTCCGGCTTAGATCGCTGTTGTCCGCAGCCCTATCGGTGGCGGTGACGCCGATGTCGAGATAGCTGGAGGCGTCCCGCGGCACGCGGCCTGAAAACGTTCGGGTGGATGCATCGAAACTCAGCCAGGAGGGTAACGCCGAGCCATCGGCGAGCGAGGCGCTATAGACAAGCACGTCACCCTGGTCGACATCGGCGAAGGTTCCGTCCGGCACCTGCCAGGAATAGGCGGTATTGGTCGATATAGTCTGATCGGGCAGCGGCGAGACAATCGCGGGCGCGTCATTGCTTCCCGATACCGTGACATCCAATCCGGAGGAAACTGCGACGATTCCGTCGGTCACATCATACTCGAAACGATCGACGACCTGCTGATAACGCCCGAGCGATTGAACGGCCGCCGAGGTGTTGTCCAAAACGTAGGTATACCCGCCGTCTGCTCCCAGCGAGAGCGTGCCGTAGGCGCCTGCATAAATACCGGGCGCGGTCACTCGGAGCGCCGTGCCCGCATCGATATCGCGGTCGTTGGCCAACAGATTGCCGGTTGCTGTAAGACCACCATCCTCGATCATGTGGAGCGTGTCGGGCTCCGCGGTCGGCGCGTCGTTGCTGCCGGCAATCTCGACGACTACGAATGAAGACGCCGTCGAAGCACCCGCCGGATCATCGTCGGTGACGGTATAGCCGAAGCGTTCGGTCACCGTCTGCCCGGCGGCAAGCGCCTGCACCGATATCGAGGTATTGTCGAGCGTATAGTTGAGATTGCCGCCGGCATCGAGCGCCAAGGTGCCGTAGGCACCCGCGTACATACCAGGATTAATCACTCGCAAGGCCCGTCCTTCAGGGTCAACGTCATTGGCGAGTGCATTGCCATAGGCCATGATCACGCCGTCCTCGGATAACGCCATAACGTCTTCCATCGCCGAAGGCATCTGATTGCGCGGGATCAGCGCTTCGACGCCTGCCCGGTTCAGCGTGGCACCGTCGCCCAGTATGACGCTTTGGAAACTGCTCGCCGGGTCGAACCAGTTTTTCACCGTAAGCCGGTCGTCGCTGGTGTCTTTGATGGAGATCAGAAGATCATCTCCCTGGCGCATCAAAGTTACGTTATCGATTCCCAGATCGCCGACAAGTTGCACGGCGTCGCTGCCCGCACCGTCCAAAGCGAAATCCTGCCCATCACCCCGGCCGAAGCGATAGATATCATTGCCATCGCCACCTTCGAGGATGTCGCTCCCGGCGCCACCCGCCAGAACATCGCTTCCGGCTTCGCCATAGAGACGGTCGGCTCCGGCATCGCCCACCAGGACATCATCGCCGATCCCACCATACAACCGATCGTCTCCGGCGCCGCCGTAAACGATGTCGGCCCCTTCGCCCGCCAGCACCCGGTCATTGCCTTCGCCGGCGTCCGCCCAGTCGTCGCCCGCATCCAATTCCACGACATCGTCTCCGCCGCGAGCCATGACGACATCATGGCCCTCGTGCGCACGGATGGGCTCGCCAAAGGCTGTGCCGGAAAGAAAATCGTCGAAGGGCGTACCTTCTATTTGAAAGCCTAACGCCTGGACCAACTGCTGGCGGCTCATGACAGTGCCGTCGGCAAATTTAATGTATTCGATGCCTCCGGGACCGAGAGGATCCTCCGAATCGAAATCGTCGAGATGGATTTGGCTCCCATCGGTAAAAACCAGCTTGAGCGAACCCACGTCCAAGCGCAAATCATTCAAAGTGGCGCCGTTGTAGAGCACGAGCCAATCAATGCCGCCGCTGTCGGCGATGTGATCCACGCCTTCACCCAATCCGTAGTAATAGACGTCGTCCCCCAAACCGCCGTCCAGCATGTCATCGCCTTGTCCACCCAGCAGCAGGTCGGCTCCGTCGCCGCCAATGAGCGTATCGTTGCCGAGCTCGCCGAACAGGGTGTCGTTCTCGCTCCCGCCGTCCAGGAGGTCGTCGCCTTCTCCGCCCTGCAACTGATCTATCCCGGCATCGCCGTAGAGCGTGTCGTTACCGAGCCTACCCGCCATGAGATCGTTGCCATCACCGCCTGAGACCGTATCATCTCCTCCCTGCGCATCGATCACATCATCCCCGTCGCCGCCGTCGATGATATCGGCCTCGCCACTCGTATCGCTCCCACCGTTATCTCCGACGATTTGGTCATTGCCGGCTCCACCGTAAAGTACATCCATGCCGGCGTTGCCCATCAAGAAGTCGGCGCCGTCGCCACCCCAAATCTCATCGTCCCCGCCTTCGCCCAACAGGGTATCGTCGTCCGCCCCACCGTCCAGGAAATCATCTCCATCATCCAGGCCGATACCGCTGTCGCCCTGGAGCCAATCGATGCCCGCACCTCCGAACAGGGTGTCGTCATTGCCGGCGCCGAGCAGAATATCGTCGCCCGCCTCACCATCGAGATAATCGGTGCCTTGGGCAACACCAAGAACGTCGCCATCCAACCGGTCATTGTCAGCGCCGCCGAACAATCTGTCGTCGCCGGCATAGCCCAGCAGTCTGTCGTCACCCCCTTCGCCGGCCAGATAATCATCGCCCTGCTCGCTTTCCGGAGTATCGGTTTGATCACCATTGATCCAGTCGTTGCCACTGCCACCGAAAATATGGTCATGGCCGCTTTGCCCGAACAGGACGTCGTCACCGCTACCGCCGTCGATCCAATCGTCCCCTTGATCCCCGAATACCCAGTCGGCCCCGCCACCGGCATAGATGACATCGTTTCCACCTTCAGTGGGAAGCTCGAAATAGGTATTGATATAGGTAAGGTGATAGGCGATGCTGCCGTTGCTGGTGGGAACGGTGCTTCGCTCCACGGTCCAGCCGTTCAAGACAACGTCGGTTTCGAGATCGCCGTTGATGTTGTCGTTGCCGGCCCCGCCCAAAATCAGGTCGTCCCCGTTCCCGCCGTTCAAGGCATCGTTGCCGATGTCGCCCACCAAGGTGTCGTCGTCCACGCCGCCGTCGAAGAAGTCGCCCTTGAGGCCGGACGGAGCCACATCTTGCCGGGCCAATGCCGCCTCAATGGTGATTTCGGCTTCGGCGTAGAGCTTGTCTTGCCCGTCATCACCTCGCAGAAAATCGGGGTCCGCGCCGCCGATGATAGTGTCATTACCTGCTCGACCGGCGATGGCATCGCTGCCTCCTCCGCCTTCAAGCCAGTCATTACCACCTTGATCGGCATAAAGGACGTCATTACCACCGAAGCCCTGCATGAGGTCGTTGCCGGCCGTGTCTTGGAGGACATCGTTGTGATTGGGTTCGATCAAATCGCCGAGGATGGTTTGATCGGGCATGAATGTGGGTATCTGGTCATCGACCAGCTTCATGTGGAATGACTCGGGATCGAAGGCATCTCCGAGCTCAAGGGTCGAGCCGTCCGGCAACATCAACTTCCAGGGGCTGTTGTGAGTCAGCGCTAAAGTCTGTTCGCCGACCGTCTTGGTCCAGAGATTCTGGTCGGTTTTTTTGATGAAGACACCGGAAGCAAATAAATTCTGAGGAGTCTGATCATCGATGATGATCGAGCCGCCGTCCGGGTCGATGATCCGGTCATTGCCGTCGCCGGAATGGTAGATGTAGATGTCATCGCCCTCACCGCCTAACAGATAATCATCGCCTTTGCCGCCTTCTAGAGTGTCGTTGCCACGCTCACCGTACAATACGTCCCGCCCATCAAGTCCTTTCAGTACATCGTCGCTTTGCCCGCCTAAAAGAAGATCATTACTAGTCTGCGCCTGGGCATTTGCTGAATTGGTCTGGTCCCTTCCGGTTAGTTGATCCCGAAGGTCGAACCAGAAATCGCCCACCAAGACTTCACCGTTAATATCTGCGCTAAAACCTTTATCGGTCACATAGTTGAAAATAAGCAGATCCCGCGCTGGTTTCAGCGCTTCCGCCAGGGTGTTCACAGGATCAAATACAGAAAGACCGTAGTCGTTGTTGGCCTCGGCGATCATGTTGCGGCTACCCACATTCCCGAAAAGATCAACACCGAATTTAGCTTCATAAGCCGTGATGGCGTCGTGATGGCGGGTGTACATGCGGAGAACGTGCATGGCCTCGGCTTCACCAACATTGGTTGGATTGTCGTATAGGCCGAAGAGCTCTGCCTCGTAATAGCGGCGTTTAGCGATTCCAGGCGCAAATGCCGAGCTTGCGGCATTTGCTCCGTACCTGATATCGAACCATGCTTCAGCTCGATCTGCGTTACGGATGGCATTATAAAATCCTTGCATTTTATTTCGCACATTCCCGGTCCCGCGATTGTAGGTTACAGATACGAGCGCGACGCGCTCCCATGACTCGGGCATGACGAGATCATTGGCGGGCGCCTCATATTTCTGGTAAGTCTGCCCCAAGAGTGCTTTCGCTTCCTCCTTCGTCAACGTCTTGCCGAACTGACTAAGTGCGATGGCCGTCTTTTGAGCTCGAGCCGCTGCGTCGATCTGCTGTAATACCGCCAAATCCACAGCACTTAGATTAATACCGGCAGCTTGCCACAGCACAACATTATCGTTACGCTCGAACGTGTATCCGTATCCAATCGTCGACTTGCCATCATGGAGGTCAGTAACCCTGAAGAGGTGTCCTTCCATTTTGCTGATTACATCGATAACCGCATCGATATACAGTTGCGTAGTCAGAGTTCTATAGGAAAGCATGGGAGTCCTAAATATGCGGGCAAATCAATTTTATTGCTTGCTTAGTAACTTGATAAACGCGGCGCTTATCTCGCTTAATTTCTTCTGGCTCTAACAGTCCTTCGCCCACAATCACATAAAGGTAGGCCCCCACGCGAACCAAGAAAAAACGCTCTTCTTCCAATTCAAGCCGTTCACCGGTTGAAAGCTCAATATATAAGGTGCAGAGTGCATCGAGGCTTGCCCCGCAACTCCTCAAAATGTGATCGCCGACGCCATCGCTGTCTATATCTAGACCAGGGTATATATCATCCCCACCGTCTAGCGGTCGGTAGTCGACTTCAAAGCCGGGAGGGGCACGCCCCGCTTGCCGGGCTGCCAGCAATCCCTGAATCTCCACACAGACTTTAGGTTGGACATCAGCGACAGTAATCGCTGCAATGAAAAATGCGCATGTGCCTATAAATAGGCTCAAAGCATTAGCGATATTGATACTGCTCATTTGGTTTTTGCATCATTAATGGGCAAAGCCATTGCAACTTGAGAAGTCCTTTTACACCGCATAATCCTTGCACCCTAAACAGAACTTAACCTGCAGAATATTAAAACCGGGCACCGAAATCTGTGACATCGCTCACGGTTTTTTGTCAGTCGTAGATTACACATTAGTCATGAGCGGCCTATACACCGCCCCGCCATCCTCGGTACTGCCGATCATTTCCACTAGATGAAACGCCCTAATTCTCTACTTCGACACCCCGATTTTCCTCACGCACAGCCGCGGCAATCCCCAAAATCACTGTCTCATCCACCCGCAAGCCCTTGGGTACCTGGTGCGCGATAAAGAGAATCGTGACCTTGCCCTTCAACTGGTTGATGGTCGCGGCGAAGTGCTCAGCCGTTTGGGCATCGAGGCTGGATGTGGCCTCGTCGAAGATCAGAATATGAGGACGCTTGAGTAAAGCTCTGGCAATGGCGACACGCTGCTTCTGGCCTCCTGAAAGGCCCACCCCGTGCTCGCCGATCTCGGTCTGGTAACCCTTGGGCAGTTTTTCGATGGTGTCGTGAATCTCCGCCAGCCGGCACGCGTTCACGATATCGCTGAAACCGGTCAATGGATTGGCCATGTGGAGGTTGTCGTAGAGGGTACCGGAGAAAAGAACGGTCTCCTGGGGCACAACGCCGAACCTGGCGCGCAGCTCGTTGGCTGCAAAGTATCGGATATCCTGGCCGTTCAAAAGGATTCGCCCTTCGGACGTCCGGTAGAAACCGAGCAGGAGCTTTCCGAGCGTGCTTTTTCCCGAACCGGAGGGTCCCATGATCAGAGTCGTCTTGCCCGGTTTAAAGGTGTAGGAAAACCCCCGATAAATCCACGGCTGGCTTTCGTCGTAGCGGAAACCGATACTCTCCAGCTCGATCGTACTCGAAGCGGAACCGGTGCGAACGGGAACCAGCGAGTACGGCTCGTCCGGCGCACCCATCAGATCACCTAGACGTCTGACCGAAAGGCTCGCCTGCTGAAACTCTTGGTATAACCCGACAATCCTCAGCATAGGCTGGGAGAGCCGCCCGGCGAACATTTGGAAAGCGACCAGCATGCCGATGGTGAAGCCGTCGTTATTCATGACCAAGAGCGCACCGGCCACCAGTACTGCAAGCCCTTGGATCTGATCCAGGGCACCGGCGGCGGTATTGTAAGTGTTGGCAACCTGCCGGGTATCGAATCCGGCGGCCAAGTAATCGGCAAAATAGCTGCCGTAGCGCTTCTCCAATTGGGGTTCGAGTTGAAGCGCTTTGACGGTCTCCATTCCGGACACATATTCCGTGACGAACGCCTGGTTGCGAGCACCCAATAGGAACTGCCGATTCAAGCGCTCCCGGAACAGCGGGGTGACGGCAAGACTGAGAAGACCGAGCAGCAACAATATGCCCAGAGAAATCAAGGAAAGCTGCCAGCTGTACCAGAACATCACGGCCAACAAAACGGTCATGAAAGGCAGATCGAGAATCAGCGTGACCGCCGCGCCGGAAAGGAACTCACGGATGGTTTCCACGCCCTGTAGCCGGGCGACCAATGTGCCGGTGGGACGATGAGCGAAATACTGCATCGGGAGCCTGAGTAAATGGGCGAAGACTCGGCTGCCCAAAACGGCATCGATACGGTTGCCGGTATGGAGCACAAGGTATTGCCGCACCCAGGAGAAGATGGCGGAGAAGATGATGGAAAGGCCAAGCCCGACACTCACCGCCACAAGAGTGGCTTGGGTCTGGTGAACGACGACCTTATCGATGACCACCTGAGTGAACAGCGGCATGGCAAGACCGACGAGTTGCAGGGCGAGTGACGCCGCAAGGATGTCTCGCCAAACCTGGCGATGCCTTAAGAGCTCCGGGACAAACCACGCGAAGCCGAAAGGTTTTTCCGTGGCCAGCTCGGCGCCATCCTTATCCCTTACCGGGTCCGATTTGAGAGCGAATAGATGAAAGACCGGATCTAAACGGCCGACCAGCTCATCGCGGGAACACTCCTTGGGAGTCACGCAACCCGCCTCGAAGTAGAAGACCCGCCCCTCCTCCGATCGCGCAACCAGAATCGGAACGGCCCATCCCTGCTCCGCGGCACGGGATCCTTGAGCATGCTCGTTTGCAACCGGCTCTTCGCGCGGCCCCCGCAGAAAAGCCAGGCAAGGCAATGTGAGCACCCCAAAATCACCAATGGCATCGGCGGCAACCACACCGGTTCTAAAATCGAGATCCTCAGCAGCGTTCAGCACATCAGCGACGGCATAACCGCCGTTCTCGCCCGGCGGGTGGCGCTGTAGCAGCAGGCGTGCGTCAAAGGGAATATGGTGCAGTCTGCATAGGCTGCCTAATATCCATGTGAACGATTCCTTCGAGATCTTTTGCTTGCGCTCCATGATTATCCTAGTCCGAGTATGTTCATTCGACTAAACGGAGGCCCTCCAAAAGCGAACATCCAAGGTCCGGCACCTTAAGCGCTGCTTTTTCTCAGCCTTCATGATTGACCGATCGGGACGGCGAGACGAAATATAGTCCAACGGTGCGCCAGCGAGTGCAGCGTCACACTGTTCCATACCTGCCGTTAAGACCCAGGGTCTTCGGGGAGCGGAACCCCGATCTTTGTTATAATCGCGCGGTCCAAGCCCGTAACGCGTCTATCTCACCACCTTCCCCACCGTTAAATGCCCGAGCACATCCTGTTTCTCACCGGCAAGCTGGCGGAAAAGCAATTGCGCCGCACTCTGGAGGACATGGAACCGGAGTTCGGGTACACCGTGCATCAATTGGGGCTGACCGTGGCGGCGCTGATGACGGCGGACATGATCCGGCGGCGGCTCAAGGACACCTTCGGCGCCGACCGCGTGTTGGTGCCGGGGCGCTGCCGGGGCGATCTCGAAACCTTGTCGAAGGACATGGGTATTCCCATCGAACGGGGACCGGAAGAATTGCACGATCTGCCGGAATTTTTCGGCAAGAAGAAGAAAAAGCCGGATATCAGCCGTTACGAACTCCGCATCTTCGCGGAAATCGTCGACGCACCCCGGTTGGACATCGACGGCATCCTCCGCCAAGCGCGCGACTACCGGAAGGACGGCGCCGACGTGATCGACGTCGGCTGTTTGCCGGCGACGCCGTTTCCCCATCTGGAGGAGGCGGTCGGCGCGCTCAAAGCCGAGGGTTTCCAAGTCAGCGTCGATTCGCTCGAAAACGACGATCTGCTGCGGGGCGGCACGGCGGGCGCCGACTTTCTGCTGAGCCTCCATGAAGAGTCGCTGTGGATCGCCGACCAGGTGGCCTCAACCCCGATTCTCATTCCCGCCAAACACACCGATTTGGATTCGCTCGACCGAGCCATTCAAGCCATGCGGGCAAAAAGCCGCGCCTTCATCGTCGATCCGATCCTGGACCCGATCCATTTCGGGTTCACCGATTCGCTGGTCCGCTACCATGAGGTCCGGAGGCGCCATCCGGATATCGAGATCATGATGGGGGTCGGCAATCTGACCGAACTCACCCATGCCGACACCGCCGGCATCAACGCGACCCTGCTGGGAATCTGCTCGGAGCTGCATATCAAACACATCCTCGCTACCCAGGTCAGCAAGCATGCCCGCAGGGCCGTGCGCGAGGCCGACCTGGCGCGCCGCATCCTGTTCGCCGCCCGCGAACTGAATACGCTGCCCAAGCATATCGACGACCGGCTGATGGCCCTGCACGAGCGGGCGCCGTTTCCGCTCAGCCGCGAGGAGATCGACGAAGTCTATCGACAGATCAAGGACCCGAGCTATCGCATCCAGATCAGCCCGGATGGCGTGCACATTTTCAACCGCGAGGGCTTTCACACCGCCGCCGATCCCTTCGAGCTCTATCCGAAGCTGGGCGTGGAAACCGACGGCGGCCACGCCTTTTATCTCGGGGTCGAGTTGGCCCGGGCGCAGATTGCCTGGCAGCTCGGCAAGCGTTACTCGCAGGACGAGCCCTTGCAGTGGGGCTGCCATGTGGAAGCGCCCGAAAGAGCGATCGATCCCCACGCCTACAAGCCCGCCGGTTCGACCTTACAGAAAACACCGAAAGACGAAGAATGATTCGCGAAACCATCATCACGAGCTGTTCGCCCCAAGGCGTTGTGCACATCGCGCCCATGGGCGTGCATGTTCTGGACGACGAACTGCTCATTATGCCGTTCCGGCCGTCCACCACCTTGGATAACGTTCTGGCCAGCCGCGCTGCCGTCATCAATTACACCGACGACGTCCGCATCTTCGCCGGCTGCCTCAGCGGGCGCCGCGATTGGCCGCTGATCCAAGCGGAACGCGTACCCGGCCAACGATTGGCCGAAACTCTCGCCCATGCCGAACTGGAACTGCTGCGCTGGGAAGAGGACGAGCTCCGGCCGAAGCTTTACTGCCGCGTGGTTCACGAAGCGAATCACGCGCCGTTTCGCGGTTTCAACCGGGCCCAGTACGCCGTGTTGGAAGCGGCGATCCTGGTCAGCCGCTTGCACATGCTGCCGTGGGACAAGATCGAATCCGAGCTCGCATATCTCCGCATCGGCCTGGACAAAACGGCGGGCGCCAAGGAACTGGAGGCTTGGGGCTGGCTGATGGACATGATCGAAGACTTCAAACACGCCAACCCCGACAAGGCGGTCCGAACATGACCGGCATGCTCGCCAGCGTCACCAACCTTGCCGAAGCCCGCCAGGTTCAGGAAATCGGCGTCGACATCATCGATTTGAAAAATCCCGCCGAAGGAGCCTTGGGCGCCTTGGCCGTTGCCGAAGTCAGCCGCATCGTCAGTCGATTGGGCGGCGACCGGCCGGTCAGTGCCACCGTCGGTGATCTGCCGATGGAACCCAGTATCGTACTGCCCGCCGTGGAAGCGATGGCGGCGACCGGCGTCGATTACGTGAAAATCGGTTTTCTCCCCGGCGGGGACTGGGCCGGCGTCATTCGTAGCTTACAACCCCTCGCCCGCCGAAATGTCCGTCTTATCGCGGTCATGTTCGGCGACGAATCGCCGGATCTGCATTGGCTCGGGGAGCTCGCAGCGGCCGGTTTCGCCGGAGCCATGCTGGATACACGGGATAAGAAAAAAGGATCGCTGCGGCAATCGTGCTCGAACGATTTTCTCCGGACTTTCGTTTCCGAAACTCACTCGCACGGCTTGCTCTGCGGCTTGGCCGGATCGCTTCGCGCCACGGACATTGCACCGCTGCTGGAATTGAAACCCGATTACCTGGGCTTCCGAGGAGCCCTGTGCGGCGGCAATCGCGTCGATGCCCTGGACCTCGATGCCGTACGCGCAATTTCAAACCTAGTAAGTGGCGAGCGCGGCAATGCATCGCCGCGAACCGCCGCCTGACTGCCGGAAAACCGATGCTCTACGAGTTGCTTCGCCCCTTGCTGTTTCGCCTCGACCCTGAAACCGCTCACCATCTTAGCTTGGCCGCGCTTCAAGGCTTGAGCCGGTTGGGATCGCTCAATCCTCTTTTCCGATCGCCAACCGCCGGCCAACGGACAGTAATGGGCCTCACCTTCCCGAATCCGGTGGGTTTGGCCGCGGGGCTCGACAAGAACGGCGAATGCATCGACGGTCTGGCCGCACTCGGTTTCGGTTTCATCGAAATCGGCACCGTAACGCCTCGCCCCCAGCCGGGCAATCCAAAACCGCGCCTGTTCCGCCTGCCCGAAGCCGAGGCGCTCATCAATCGCATGGGCTTCAATAATAAAGGTGTGGACTACCTGGTCGAGCAGGTCAAAAAAGCGCGTTACCGGGGCATACTCGGCATTAACATCGGCAAAAACCGCGACACACCGCTGGATCGGGCGCTGGACGATTATCTGATCGGCCTGCGCAAGGTGTATCCGTATGCAAGCTATGTCACGGTGAACATCTCCTCCCCCAACACGCCCGGCCTACGAGACCTGCAAGCCGGCGAAAACCTGGAACATCTGCTGTTCGGCTTGCGGCAGGAACGGGAAAATCTGGCGCAAACTCATGGTCGGCGCGTTCCGTTGGCCGTCAAAATCGCTCCCGATCTCGAATCGGATCAGGTCAAACACCTGGCGGACGCCTTGGTCAAAAACGGGATCGATGCCGTGATCGCCACCAATACCACCGCCTCCCGCGAAGGCGTGGAAGGGCTTACCCACAGCGAAGAAACCGGCGGACTCAGCGGCCGCCCCTTGTTTGGTAAAGCTACCGATGTCGTCGCCCACCTCGCGCAAGCTTTGCGGGGAGCCATCCCCATCATCGCATGCGGCGGCATCGTCGGCGCCGAAGAGGCTCGCCGGAAATTCGAGGCCGGCGCGGATTTGATTCAAATCTACACCGGCTTCATCTACCGAGGCCCGACTTTGGTCAAGGAGATCGTCAAAAACTTATAAAAGACGCCGACTTGCGTCCGCCCGACGGCTCGAAAATTTCTGACTACACTTGTGACTCAGGTCGCAGAACAATAATTAACCCAGAGATCGAGCCATGCTGAAATCTATCGTGGAGAACCTAAATCTGTCCCGCCAGATGTATTTGGCCATGGGCGTGGGCATAGTCGGCGTCACTTCGGTGACGTTCATAAGCATCAAGACGGCGGGCGGAAACAATGACATAACCGACGTTATCGCTACGGCTGTCGCGGCATCGCTCACGATGCTGGCGCTGGCGGCCTATCTGGGCCGGCATTCCGCGAAACGCGCCGAAAAGCTGGTGGAGGCACTGACCGCGATGGCCGCCGGCGATTTCACCAAGGACATTTCGCTGCAAGGCAAGGACGAATTCTCGTGGATGGCCTGGAAGTGCAGCACGGTAGGAAAAAACCTGACCAGCATGGTACGGGATATCGTCAGGGATGCCGAGCAGTTGGCCGCCGCGGCGGAAGAACTGTCCATGATCACCGAACAAAGCCGGCAGCGTGTCTTCAATCAGAACCAGCAAACCGAGCAAGTCGCTTCGGCCATGACCGAAATGTCGGCGACCGTTCACGAAGTCGCTCAGAATGCATCCCGCGCGGCCGAAGCCGCCCAGGATGCCAACGAACAGGCCAAGAACGGCACCTCGGTTGTAAGGCACACCATCCAAAGCATCAACGGCCTCGCGACCGAGGTGGAAAAAACGTCCGAAGCCATCAACAAGCTGAAAGAGGACAGCGTGAGCATCGGCGCCGTTCTGGACGTGATTAGAGGCATTGCCGAGCAGACCAATTTGCTGGCGCTCAACGCCGCCATCGAAGCCGCACGCGCCGGCGAGCAAGGCCGGGGCTTCGCGGTCGTGGCGGACGAGGTCCGCACCCTCGCAAGCCGCACCCAACAGTCGACCCAGGAAATCCAGGGCATGATCGAGCGGCTCCAGACCGGAGCAAATCAAGCGGTTTCCGCCATGGTGCAGGGCAAGAGCGCGGCTAAAACCAGCGTGGATCAAGCGATCAACGCCGGCGAATCGCTCGAAATCATCAACCGCTTCATCGACACCATCAAGGATATGAATACGCAAATCGCCGCGGCCGCAGAGGAACAAAGCATCACCGCCGAAGAAATCAACCGCAATGTCGTCAACATCAGCGGAATCTCTCATGAGACGGCTCAAGGCTCCGAGCAGACGGCGACCGCCAGCGAGGATTTGGCCCGGCTAGCCTCACACCTTCAGGAACAGGTCACCCGATTCAAGATCCGCTAGATCCTTTCACAGAGTTGCCAGGGACGGCCACGGCTCCTCTTTCTGCGCAAAAGCAAGGCTCAATCCAGACAATTCCGACACCTCCCCGCCCCCACAAATCTCTCATAAACCCGAATTTGGCGACGCTCCCCGGCGGATCCGCCCCAGCCTCGAACCGCGGGGCTTGCTTCCATCTCTAATCAAGCAGTCGAAAGACTCCTATCGATGAATTTATGTTCACGCTTTAAAACATGCTGGAAGAGATCAGTTCGGGATTGTTACCATGAGCGCTCGGACAGATCGATGTAACAGGTTTTCGCGGGACCGCACGCTTTAGCCGAAGGCTGAGAAATCGGAGGATGACTCCTCCGCCAACCAACACAGAGGAAACCATCATGAACATTCAAGAGGAATTGGAAAAATTTCGGGACGGCTTGCTTCAGCAGCGCGACGAACTGCGAGTTCAGATCAATCTGGCGAAACTCGAAGCCCAGGAAGAGTGGAGCAAGACGGAAGAAAAACTCGAAGAGTTTAAAACTAGGCTCGCCGGAGTCGCCGACGAAGCAAAGGACGCCTCGGAAGATGTTTGGACCAGCGTCAAAATGCTCGGCGAGGAAATCAGAAGCGCCTACGAACGGATCAAGAGCCGAGTATAACGGCCGGCCCGCCTCGGCATCCCGCCCGCTACCAATCGGCGGGATGCGCTCGCCTCTCTAGCAACAGCGTTTGACGCCGCTCCAGCGCCGCTGTAGTTCGGCATCGAAAAAAGCTTTGCGGCTCAAAGGCTCCCCGCCCTCATGGGCGTGGTGGGTCCGCCAATGCTCCAGATATTTTTCATAAGCATTATCGCCGGTTATTGCCCGCAACAGATTCCAGAGCGTCTTGACCGTTTTTAGCATGAATTTCTCGCCGCCCCCTCACGATGCCGGTCGAAATCCGGCCAATTAAGCTGAAGCATTTTATAATCCGCCCCCACAGATCGTAATCCGTTTAAGAGCCCAGCGTGATTAATTACAACCCCAAATCCTGGTGGGGACTGATTTTCAAGTTCCATAAGAGCGACACCTTCAGAAGGTTGCTGCCAGCCATGATGACAGTCGCCTTATTCACCGCCCTCGTCGCCTATATCGATCGCGATCTATTGCCGAACCAGCTAAAAGGCACCGGCCTGGTCCACTCGCTCTTGGGCTTCGTGATTTCCTTGCTGCTGGTTTTTCGGACCAATACCGCTTACGAACGCTGGTGGGAAGGCAGGCGACAGTGGGGCGCCTTAGTCAACACGTCCCGCAATCTGGCGCTGAAGCTCAACGCGTTCCTTCGGGAAGATCATCGGTCCAGGTCGATCATCGCCAAGCATATCGGCGCTTATGCCACGGTGCTTAACGAGCATCTCCGCGACATCAAGCCACAGCAAGGCAGACCGATGGACGGGCACGGGCCGAATCTTATCGCCAACAGCTTGTTCAAGGAAATCGACCGTTTGCACCGCACCGGAGACCTCACCGGAGTGCATTATCTGAACCTCAATAGCGAGCTCACGCTATTGACCGATATCTGCGGCGCCTGCGAACGCATCAAAAAAACGCCGATTCCCTATTCCTATAGCCTTTTCATCAAGAAATTCATTTTCGTCTACATCATCACCATGCCGTTCTGCTTCGTGCACGAGTTCGGCTATTGGACGGTTCTGTTCAGCACTTTCGTGTTTTTCGTCCTGGCCAGCCTGGAACTGATCGCGGAAGAAATCGAAAATCCCTTCGGCGACGACGCCAACGATCTTCCCACCGATGAATTGGCGAAGACAATCGGCGGAAACGTTAACGAGATTCTGCTGGGAAAGCGGGCAGCCGTCAGCTCCAATGTGCCGAAACACGCCGCCCCCCGAGCCCGCGCGTCCGTCATGCCGGAGCATTAACGGTTTTGATGAACTCGTCCGCTTCCCCTTTCACTCCAAACTCCATCCAACTGAGTTGAGCGAGGCTCTCGAACGATGCGGTGCACTTCGTTTACCGCATCCTACGCAGGCTCACTGGAAGCCATCCGGAAGTTTCCGCCCGATATTCGCCGGCATGCCGGCTATCAACAGTAGTACGCCACCGAGGCGACACCTGCCTTGAAGTTTTTCGTTAGAAGTGCCTGTGCCCGTAACACGGGTACTTGGTACGATGGGTTGACCTTTTTACCTGTTTGGTGTCACTTTTCGTCTTTGAATTCTCCCTGCATTTACTGTTCAAGGGGTGTCCTATGGTGGTGCAAGATCGGGACTATTGGAAGAATCGGGTTTCGGTGCCTGGCGAGATGCGTGAGGTGCACAAATCCGGAAAACCCATTCGGACTAAACGGCGTCTCGCGTTCGTGGTGTTCTTCGGTTTTTGCGCCTTCTGGCTCGTGCAAAGCCATGACGGGTTCGGCGGGTTTGCCGATCGCGTTACGACCCTGCCTACTGCGCTGAAAGGTGTTCGTGCATCGCTCGAGCAGACACCGGACAAACTCCTCAAGGCCGAAAGCGACAATAAGATGGGGTCACTGGTCAACGAGTTGTCGGAAAAGAAAAAGCTGTTTTATGACCAAATCGTCGGTTTTGCGGCCGACGCTAAAGCCCGGCTGTCGATAGATGAGGCCTTTCAGGGGCTGCAGGATGCCGTGAACGGGTTCTGGCAGGACGCTTTAAGCCGGGTTGATGGAGCAGTTCGTGACCTTCCCGAGCACTCGGGAGCGGTTCGGCAGGACCTTCTGGTCAAAGGGGCCATAGTGGGCATGCTGGTGCTGATTTGCCTCGGCTTTGGTTCGGGTCTGCTGGCCGTGTTTACCAGATCGATCCGGCAACTGGATGAATCCATCCGAAGGCTGGGAGCGGGAGATTTTGGAAAACCCATCAGGGTTACTGGACCGAAAAACCTTCGGCATCTCGGCGACCGGCTCGACTGGCTGCGCGCCCGTCTGTTGGGTCGGGAAGAGTCGAAGCAACAGTTCATGAGCAAGGTCTCGAACGAATTCGAAACACCGCTTTCCGGTATTTTCGAAAGTACTGGGCTGCTCATGGCCGAGGCGGCCGGCGCGTTGAATCCGGAGCAACGCGACCTCGTGGCGCGGCTGAGCCAAGACGTTCAAAAATTGCAAAACCTGTTTGATGAGTCGCTCCACTATAACCAGGTCAAAGACAATCCATCGCCGCAACCGAAGAACGCGGTAAACATGAAGACATTGCTGGCATCCGTCATCGAAGATTATCAGGACTCCCTAAAGGCGAAGTCCCTTACCATCAAGGAGTTGGTACAACCGGTCGAGTTTTTCGGGGTTCCCGACCAAGTGCGAACGATCGTTGACAACCTGCTCTCCAACGCCATCAAGTTTTCCCCGGAAGGAGGCAAAATCCGGATCATTCTTCGTGACTTGGGAACCGGTATTCAGCTGGAGGTCGAAGATGACGGTCCCGGCATCGACGCCACCGAGCGTCCACGGATATTCGAGCCGTTTTTTCGAGGCAAGGCAGCCCAAACGATCGACACCGAAGGTGCCGGATTGGGGCTGGCGATCGTGAGCGAGTGCGTGGCCAATCACCAGGGGAAAGTCGAGAGCATCGAGCCGCGGCAGGACGAACAGGGTGCCCGCATCCGAGTTGAGCTTCCGCTGGTGGAGGCTACTTGAAGGAAGGCAGTTGTTCTTGGGGCAGCGGTGCTTACTCTTGCGTTTCTGAGCGGCTGTGCGGCATTTCAGTCGCTGCGTGACAGTAGCCGTAGGCAGAATGGGACCGGTCTTGGCGGTCGGTTTGTCGAAGACGTCGAAGCGCTGGGTCGTGATGTCGCCGGTCGGGCGGTCCAAACTTTGATTTCGGTCAGCTTATGTGGGGCGGACTAACGTACTCGCGTATTCCGCCGCGTGGGGGCGTTCCGTTTGGCGCATTACGCTAAAGCTAATGCGCCCTACACGAGCTGCCACACGCTTCCATAGCCACCAGACACGGTTCAATCTGGCGAAAGTAGCTCAGCAGGTCTTTCCGCTTCACTTGCTTCCTCAATTGGACCTGCTCATGGCTGTCTACCCCATGAACCTGAAACACGTTCTTTGCGAGATCAACCCCGATTCGTTTAAGCTTCATTGGGACTCCTCCTTCTGTTGACTGTTTGCATAGAAACTACAGTCTGGCACCTCGATGCCGTTAGGCGGGAGGAGTCCATTTCATTGCCCTACGCGAACTCTTAATCTTGCCAATGAGGACCGGGGCGGCTCTCAGTAGCAGAAGGCGGGAGAACAAGGTGGTGTTCTCTAAGTGGGCGCGGTCGGCTGGGCTTGATAGCACACCACTGAGTGGTTTCTTCGTAGTTCCAAGCCTGATCGGGTGGGCTTTCCGGTACAAAATAGTGGCAATAAATGTATTCGAGGCTCTTGGAGCCTGGGTTGAAGCGCCTTGCCGTTGCCAAGATTTTTTCGTGGCGCGCCTTCTCTACTCGATCCCCTTCAACAGCCTCGAAGCCGATATGAACAATACTTGGTACGTTATCGGGAAGTTGCTCGGTTGCTTCGGATAGCTTATTTAAAATATCGCGCGCTCTTCCTTTAATTGATGCAGGAGACATGCTTTCCCAACGAAGCAGAATGGCGAGGGAGCAATCGTTTATATACCGTGGGTTTTCGGCGGGTTCTATTTTCAATGTTGAAATGTAGCTCGCATTACGCATGTACTGACCTGTCAGCAATTCAAATACCTTCGAACTACCTCCAAGAACATACTCGTTAGTTAATACTGTCCTTAGCGGACTTAGATCTAGATTTCTGATTAAACCATTCCCAATCTCATCATTCCATGAGAACGACGAGAGAGAAGACTCCAGCCACTGCTTGGCTTTCCTCGTGAGATAGTCGGCGGGTACTGCATCAATCTCTACTGTGAAATGCACATCACAAAATACGCTTTTCTCTTCACGTCTGAAAAAGGCAGCACTAGGTCCCCAAAGCTTTCGCATCCGAGTGCGTTCACGCTCTCCATACTCTCCTGTTTCCATCCGTTTGCACTCGACAGCCCAGATTTGGCCGTCAAGTTCGATATTCATGTCGTGCGTTCGTTTTTTACCAGGTTTCTCTTCTACGAACTCAACTTTGGCACCACACCGGCGGTAAGCTGCTGCCACGAGCAGTTCAAAAAGGCAACCGTTGGGCTGCCGCCTGTCTGCCCCTACCATTTTGCAGACTCTTGCGTTGAGGCCCGGTATCGATTCCAGCAGTGGTAAGTCACGGCCTATCGCCATGAGTAGTGGCACCACGCGGGAGCCGAAAACTGGCTCGTAGTTCCAAAAGTGATCAAGGCATGCCTCGGCAAGGAATAGATACCATCCAAAGGTATCATTTTCCGAAAAAATGCGTCCCTTGCCAGTCGGATCATTAAGCAGCCCAATTGCTGCTGCATAGAGCCTTCTGGTTGCCACTTCGCGCCGCTTGATCCAATCCTTTTCAGACATAAACGATTTCAGCCAATTGACTGCCCGACGCAGCTCGGGGTGATTGGGCCAACGTTCGTCTCGATTAGGCAGCGGATCGAAAAAATCGTTGGGAATTTCGAAATTCATGTATTTCTCAAAAAAGACGGCATTGTAAGGACCAAACTGTTGTTATTTGATTTCGGCTTTTTCCGTTTCAGTTGCGCGTCCGGCAAGGCGCTCGGTTTCACGGTCAAGGTATCAATGAGAAAGGCGCGCTATGAGACGTTCCGGCTTTCGCCATAGAGCCATTGCAGCCCGAGAACGGCCGTTTTTGAAGGAATAATGGGTTTTTACTGTCGGGTGCACGCGGATGCCTTCGAAGATACTGCCACGGGTATCAAAGAGGTTCGTTAGACGGGGCCGCCGACCGACTTGATAAACTCGTCCGCCTCCCGGATCGAGACTTCCATAGATTTGATCAGCGCCGAAATGTCGGTTTGAAGACTGTCGAGTTCGCCCCGCAGCGAGGCGATGGCCTGGGCGTTGAGGTTGTGCTTCAGGAACAGGACTTGGTCGCGGAACGTCAGCAATACGGGGTCCATCTTGGACTCGGCGCGCTTCATGGTGGCGATGAGTTGATCGTAGCGCTGGCGCGTCGCCTTGAGCTTTTGCTGACTGCTGCGCTTGAGCGACGGATTCTGGTATTGGGACAGTTCGTTCTCCCATTCGTCGAACAAGGCTTCCGAAACATCCTCGATGTCGTCGATTCGCTTCCGAACCTCATCCGCCTTGGATTGGCTCCGCTCGAACTCCGAATTAAGTTCCTGGTATTTCTCTTCCAGGTTGCCGCCCTTGAATCCCGTAAGCGCGGTAAATCGCTCCAGCGCACTTTTGAATTGGGTCTTGGCTTCTTCCTGGCTGTCGCGCGCCTTTTCGACGCGGTGCACGAGAATGTCGCGCTTGTGAAAACCCAATGATTCCGCCGCTCGGTAATAGGCGGAGGAACAACCGGCTAGGCCGATGACAAAAAGCAGAAGCAGAACCAGATTCTGTCTTGCGACAAGCCGCGCATAAGTGGCCATATGAAGCATCTCTCAAGAGGAGCGGAAAATCCGTCCGAAGCATCCGATTTCGAGCACGATAGTACGAGTTTCCACCTGCGGCAAACAAGGCGCTCCGACCACTCGTCTACTGAGGAGACCGCCCGGGCCGACGTTCGTTAGGGTCGTCAAGTCCGAACCGCATGCAGCTTGAGAAAATCAGTCGAACATGCGGTACAGGGATCGTAGTTGCGGATCACCTTCTCCCCGCAAAGCCGTAAGTCCGCATCGCTCCGTTCCGGACCGAACGATTGCAGCGCCCCGTAAAGATCCTCCTCGATACGCGCCTGATTATGCATGGCCGGGGGGACGATGCGGGCGCGAATCACACGGCCCAGGACATCGAGGTCGTAACGGTGCCAGAGGATGCCCTGGGGCGCTTCGGTACAGCCAAATCCGCTCCCGGCATGGGCTTGGACTCCAACGTACGACATTTGCGGCTCGTAGCCGTCCAGCAGGCGAATGGCATCGGTGATCGCAAAATGCACTTCCACGGCGCGCGCCACGATGCTGTGGAACATGTTTCGGCTGGGAAAACCGATGCCGGTTTTGCGCAATGCCTCAGCCACGGGATCGGGCAACCGGTCCTGGTTCAAATTAAGGCGAGCCAAAGGTCCTACGAGATAGGGTTTTCCATCGAACAATGAATAACCTGCCCCGGGCGGGTTTTGATGCGCCTGAAAATGCCTCTCGAACCGCTCGGCAGCGATGTTCAACCCGGTGCTGGAAACGATGTTGCCGGCGCACATCGCATATTCTTCCGGATGCCGCAGGGCCACGTTGACGAAAGCTTGCTCGCTGCGAGGCAGATCGATGGCTCCTGTCCAGGCCACCAGTGCTTCCGCGTCCGGCAAGGCTGCGCGCAATCGCTCGACCAACTGCCTAACCTGAGCCTTGGACGGCACATGGTGAAATCCGCCGACCCGGACTCCGGCAGAGCGGGAGGATGATGCATGAAACAGCCGGATCAACTCGCTGCCCAGGTTTTGCAGACGCAAGCCGCGGCGCGCTTCGTCGGGAAAATCCCGGGACATTTCCGCTAGGCTCGGAAAGCCCAGAAAATCCGGCGCGGCCAGCAAGTGGATATGCAGCGCATGACTCGCGATCCACTCTCCGCAGCACATGACCCGCCGCATGGCCTGAATCCAAGGTGTCGGCCGACAGTCCAATGCCGCCTCCAGACCCTGCACGGCGCTCACTTGATAGGCCACCGGACCGGTCCCGCAGATACGCGCCACCACGTCAGGTACTTCGAAGCATTCCCGGCCTTCAAGAAATGCTGCGAGCAACCGGGATTGCTCGGAGATATGGAGCGTAAGGTTTTCGATCCGCCCGTTGTCGATGCGCAAGTCCAAGACAGCATCCCCCTCGAGACGCGCCGGCCCGGGAAAACCAGTCTTAGTTGCCTGTTGTTCGGTCATGAAGTCGGTTGCCATCGTTTTCCTACCTCGTAGAAAAACGAGGGCATTACTATTGATATAGAAGGATCGGGGCAGAGCTGCCCCTTTCGGCCGGATTGGCCTCCCCGCAAGTCATTTCCCGAAAAAGCAACGCGGCGAGCCTTCCGTGTAGGGGACCACATGCTCGGGAGACTTCGACGAACTGACCGCGACCGCCGCAAGCATCGTCGGTGGCCAGGGAAGTTTTGCGAATCTCAAGTTGCGGTCGGAAGCGCTTCGAAGCCAGGGTGCCGTGATCGTTCACCGCCGGACCATCCCATCGATACTCGGAGGACTTGGGTACGGTAAAAGATTGGAAAAACGCTTCCTTGACAAAAGCAGGGGCATATAGGCCATGTCACGCTCCTTGTAACGTCCATAAATGTATTCGTTCCCCTCGTCGAACGGGTAGCGACAGACGGAAACCCCTCCCAAGGCATTCCGCAGCCGCGCCGAACTAGGTTACTACTGCCGGTCTGCCTTGCAAAGAACGAGTTTCGAAAACCGCCGCGCGGCTTTGAGATCATCGCACCGGGCTTCATCCACAGCTACACTTTTACTGATTCCTTCACCTCGACCAGACAACCAAAACATAGGGTCCTGCAATCATGGCTCGTGTTATTGCGATCACCAGCGGCAAAGGCGGCGTCGGCAAAAGCAATCTCGCCGTCAACCTGGCCTGCGCGCTTTCCGATCGGGCGGAAAAAACCTGCCTGTTCGACGCGGATACCGGCCTCGCCAATGTTAACGTACTGTTGGGCGTACGTCCCGAACTCACGCTCGCCGACTGCCTGGAAGGACAAAGGCTCCTGGACGACGTCATCTTCCGGTACCGCGAGAATTTCGACATCATTCCCGCCGCGTCCGGCATCGCGCAGTGCGCCAATCTGGAGCCGGAACAACGGAGCCGGCTGATCCGCGGCCTCGCCGACCTGGACTCCCGCTACGACTATATCCTGATCGACACGGCGGCCGGCGTGGAAAACAACGTGCAGGATTTCTTGCTGGCGGCAGGCACCGCGATTCTGGTGATCACGCCCGAGCCTACGTCGCTTACCGACGCCTTCTCGCTGATCAAGATCCTGAGAAACCGAGGGGCTGATATCAATTATCACGTGCTGGTCAATATGTCCAAGGACCGGGCTGGCAGTCTGGAGGTATTCAACCGCTTCCAAGCCGCGGTAAAGAACTATCTGAGCCTGGACGTCCATTATCTCGGCTACGTGCCGCTCGACGAGGCTTTGCTGGACGCCGTGAGCTTGCAGGCTCCCGTGGCGCAAACCCATCCGGGCGCGCCGGCAAGCCTAGCCATCAAACAGATGGCGGAAGTCGTTCTGGAACGGCTGCCCGCCGTGGCGGAAGCATCGAATTTCAGCCGCTACTGGAATACGGTGGAGAACAAGCGATCCAGGCAGACGCTCGAACCGCTGACGGTGGACGCCGACGCGCCCGAGGATTCCCCCGGCGGAACTTACGATTCGCCCTCAAGCGAAATGCATTCGGCACTGCCCAAACGCGCCGGGTTCACTCCGGCGTTGACGCGGGAATCCATAGAATCCCAGATCGAGACGTATATCAAACGGTTTAGCGCGTTTCCCTTTGATACGATTCAAGCGCTCTACCGTGATCTCGAAATCAAGGGATTCCCCGAAAACGACTTGAAAGAAATCTGCGGGACCCTCGAAACCATTTACGAACGCTGCCACGAACGGCCGATCAAGAGTCCCGACAGCACAATCGTTCAGTTGCTGGCGAACGTTCGCGAATCGGATGAAAAGATCCGCCAGCTTACGGAATTTCTCAGATCCAGCTACGAGAGACAGTTCGACCGCAGGTTGATCGATCCCTTGGTCGAACTGGAACGCTGGATTTCCGAGGACGATTTCACCGAGGCGGATTTCGTGCGCTTGCTCGAAGAAGCCAGAGGCTGGTTCCACGTCCGTTTCGGGAAACCCTACGAGGACGAAAAAGACCGCTTGATCAAGGAACTCAGAACCGAAATCGATTCCATGGGCGAGCGGGAAGCGGTGTTGCAGACCAGCGCCGAGTCCTTGATGGAAGCCTTGCGATCGCTTCGGGATTCCAAAATGCGCCTGGACGAGCTGGCGCAGCGCCAATAGGGCTTAACGCGATCACAAATCCAGCGCATTCGATAAGTCGTTGGCTTTGGCGTCCCTCTCGCCCAACGGCTCCAAGTTGAACCGGGTCTCGATGAATTTCAGGATGGACGTGCCGTCATAAGGCGTGTGATCGACATGGCCGCGCTTGGCGAACGGGGAAATGACGATGGTCGGAACCCGATTGCCCGGTCCCCAGCGGTCGCCCGGAGGCGGCGGCACATGGTCCCAAAACCCGCCGTATTCGTCGTATGTGACGATGATCACGCTATTCGGCCACAACTGGCTCTGTTCGATCTTACGAATCACCGCCGCCGCCTGAGTCTCCCCTGCCAGAAGATCCGCGTAGCCGGGATGCTCGCTGTGGGCTCCGATGGGTTTGTAGAACGAAACGGCCGGTAACGTCCCTTTTTCAATGGCCTTCAGAAAGTCCGACTCATCCTTGAGATGCCTGGCCCTTTCGCGACTTTCTGGGGCGTAGCGCTTGAAATACGCGAACGGCTGATGATGGTACTGGAAGCTTTTATCGGCGTGCCCGGCAATCGCGTCGTTCCAACCGCCCGAATACCACGCCCATGAAATCTTTTTCTCCGACAAGCGGTCGCCGATAGTGGGCAAGGTTTGCGGCGGCAAAAGCCGGCGCGGATCGGTGATCGCGGGATTGTGGGGAATCTGGATCGACTGAATGGTGTTGACTGCGTAACCGTCGGGCGTGAAGACCCCATCTTTGATCAACTCGCCTTTTTCGTTCAAAACAGCGGTCAGTTCGACAGGTGGGTTATCGTGGTGCGGTGTACAGGCGCAAATCAGCCAAAAATGATTCAGCAGCGACCCGCCGAAGGCCGCCTGAAAGAAACGATCCGCCAGCGTGTATTTCTTCGCATATTCCCACAATGGAAGCTTACGGCCGTCGTAATAGCCCATGGTCAAACCGCCGGCATCCGATATAGCCGCGAAGCGGTCCATGCGCCCGCCGTTGATTTGGGCCTGGTGTTGATAAAACCGATGCATGGGATCGCCGATTTTTTGATCGATCGGAACATACTGACTGATCTCGAACGGGCGATTCGGCAAATCCGACGGAAAGCGTTCGTCGAGAACGGCCGGCTTCTTCTCGGTATTCATGACCCTGGGCAAGCCGGCGTAAGTCCGACCTTGCCGATCGGCCTGCCGCGTTGTGTCCGCCGGCGCACTCGCCAATCCTTCCGCCCCCGGAAACAACCCGTAGAGATTGTCGAAGCTGTGGTTCTCCAAATAGATCACCACAATGTGGCGAATCCTGTCCAAGCCTGGGTTTCGGCTGGAATTAGCCGGAGCCGACAAAGGCGTCGACAAGATTAAAACAATGAGGAGCGTCGTCAGACAGGATCGTTTTTTCATGGCGGGCGTTCAAAAGACTTAAAGGCGCATCGCTAGCGCCAAGCGAGCTTAACTACGGGAATGGTGTTGTCAAATTCTTAACCGATTATTCTACTCACCGCATTGTTACCGTCGCATGACAAATCCGCTCATGGACCATGATGCTTGAGCCAAATCGCTTCGCGGCGGCGCAAAATCGGAAAAAATGGTTATCGAAAATAGCAAGGAGCCTATTCAGCCCGTGATCCTTATGGGCGCGAGCAATCTTGCACGGGCCTTTCCCTTGGTCGTGAATGGCTTGCGAGCGGGATTGAGAGAACCGTTGGCCGTGCTGGCGGCATTCGGGCACGGTCGGTCCTATGGGCTCTGGAGCCAAATGCTGGGCCGGACGCTTCCCGGCATCGCCGAGTGCGGGCTGTGGGCGGCTTTGCGGAAACACGGCCCGGACAGCCTTCCGCCACTCGCCGCCGTTATCGATATCGGCAACGATCTGGTTTACGGCGTCACCGTTCCCCAACTGCTCGCTTGGGTCGATGCGTGCCTGGATCGGCTTGCCCAACAGCGCGGTGAAATCGCCCTGATGTCCCTGCCGCTTGCGAGCATCGAACGGCTGCCGCCGTGGAAATTCGAATTGTTGCGCAGAACTTATTTCCCGATGCACGAAATCGCGTGGCCGGTGCTGTACGACCGGGTAAGCCGCTTCCAGGACGAAATGCGGCTGCTCGCGAAGGCTTACGGCATCGGATTGATTGAGCCGCCGGCGGCTTGGTACGGCTTCGATCCGATTCATATGCTCCGCCGGCGACAACCGGACGTCTGGCGCGAGCTGTTTTCGGAGTGGCCGGTATGGGACCGCTCCGCCCCCATCGCGTATCCGTCCTTGAGGGAGTCGGTACGCCTACGCGCCCTTCGTCCCGCCGAGCGGTACGTGTTCGGCTATCGGCAGACCACCCCGCAGCCCGTTTTGAAGCAAGACCGATTCACCCTGTCCATGTATTGAGGACGCTATCCGCTCGGGGCGGAAACCGTTGCCCGGCGTCGCACCAGCAGGAGCAATAGCGCACCCGGCAACGCCGTCAACAAATGCAAGGCTCCAAAGACCAGCGACACGGCAAGGCTTTGCTCGGGCGTCAATCCGGCGGGAGCGAGCAAAAACACCGCGGCCGCCTCCCGCTTGCCCCAGTCCGAAACCAAACCCGGCAGCGAGCTGACGCCCAGCAATAACAGCGGCCCCAGCACAAACACGGTCAGCGAGTCGGCAGAGATACCCAATCCGATGGCCGCCAGAGCGAAATTCATGGCCAACAGAATCTGAATCAGCAAGGACAGCCCATAATGCCGCGGTGACCGCAACGGATTACAAACCGCAAGAACAACCCCCGTGTGCAAACGCGCCATCGGCCAGAATCGCCGGAAAACGAGCGCGGCCACGCTCACCGATGCGAGCAGGATCAAAGCGAACAACGCGATTTGAAACCCGGGAAACTCGCGATATAACCGCAGGTAAACCGGCGTCAATCCGACGACCATGAGCAGCAGAACGGCCTTCCCGGACAATCGGTCAAGGACCTGGCCGACAACTAGCTGCCAGGTTTCCGCGGAGCCCCGCATCAGCTGAAACCGCGCCAACTCGCCGACCACTAGCGGCGGACCGCACTCGCTGACGCTCTGGCTGATCCAAAGGACGCGGATAAAGTCCTTGAACGGAGCCTCTACCCCCAAAGCGCGGCTTATGTACCACCAGCGCAGGGCGAACACGGCGATCGAGAGCAGGAAGATCGCGACGATTGCGATGCCCGCCGCGGGATCGAAGCGGCTTAGATGCGCCAGCAGCGAAGAGCGGTCTATCTTGGCAAAAATGAAGGCCAGCACCGCCAGCATTAACACAAAACGCACACTCCGGCGATTAAGCCACACTCCCGATTTCAGGAGAACTTGTTTCACTGCTTTAATGCCTTATGTATATGAAGACTATCGTCGGTTCGGGCGCCGCGGGATCGCACCCCGGATCTAGCTTTAGAGCATCTTTCATGAGGTTTATCGTCATCGTACTCGTACTCGGATTGGCGGGTTGCGGCGGCGATTCGCCGGAAGCGATGTTCGAAAATTACCTCGAACGCCTCGCGAACGTGACCGAGATCAAGATTGACGAAGCGGCCGCGCCGCCCGCCGTTCCACCCTATCCGCGGGCGCGGGATATCGTGCTCCCGGTCGATGATATCCGAATCGGCGTCATCACTTACCTGGAAATGACCCGATGCGGGCTGATCGGCGAGATCAGCGGGCGAAACAGCTCGCTTGGGCGAGTACAACGCGAGACCGGCCGTTTCCTCTATGAACTGAATGTGTTCCGCAAGCTCTCCGAGTGCGAAGCGGAACTTCAGAGCTCGGAAGAGGACCAAGATTTCGATCGCAAAATAAAGTCCATCCGGCAAGCCAAAGCCGAAAATTTACCCAAGGCATTTTGGAACGCCACTTTCGCGGCCAAGGAATTCCGTGTCTTCATGGATACGGCAACGAACCCGCTGCAACGGGACGAAAAAATCTCGGCGGCCCGCTTCGAAAGGCCGATTCGGTATCTCGCCTCGCTTGGCTCGAAACTCGAGGAAGCGCCGTCGATTCCCCCGAATGAATTCGAGCAGCGCTACTTCGAGCTCCAAGCGGACAAAACCGGCGGCAAAATCGTCCGTGCCCTGAGCCTTAGCGGGTTTTATCTGGATCGGGTCGCCCGGCTTCTGGAACAGGCCGCATCGACCGGCCGAATTTGCCCGATGGGCAAAAAAACCCGGCAGGCCGAGTATCTGTTCAATGTGTTCGTCAAGTTCTACGCGGGTGAAGTGCAGCCTTACATCAGCCGGCTTCATCAAACGGCCTCGCCATTGCTCGAAAGCATGAGGTATTTGAAAGAAAACCAAAGGGTCGAGATTCCGCCCGTCTTCGAGAGCTATTACGCCGTCATCCTTGATCCCGGAAATGATCAAGGTCTCTGGCACCACTTTAACGCCGCGCTGCAACGCCACACCCGCGCCTGGCAGTCGATATTAAAACCCTGCGGAATGATGCCGGGCGGCCCGGCGACCTAAAAACGCCATCAATGCGGGGAGCGCTGCCGGTTCTTCGGGATTTAAAGAAAACAATCATGCCTGAAGCCGAATGACATGTCGGAAAAGACGGATAAAATTGCTCAGGCTGAGAGCGAGGTGGGACGGAAACCCGCTTCTCGGTATTACCGCAATCCAACTTTTATTTGGACAAAATAAGGAAAATGCATGAGCACTCTGACACTCGACATCGCCAATGCCATTATCGACGGCGCCTTTAGAAAGGCGCGGGACTTAGGACTGGCGCCGCTGGCCGTGGCGGTTTTGGATGATGGCGGTCACTTGAAAACGATGCAGCGACAGGACGGCGCGTCTTTCATGCGGAGCTCCATCGCTTTGGCCAAGGCCTGGGGAGCCATCGGGATGGGCGTGTCGTCGCGGGAATTGGGCAAGATGGCGAAAGAGCGCCCTTATTTCATGACGGCTTTGGGCGAGGTGGCGGATGGCCGGCTCATGCCGGTTCCCGGCGGCGTGCTGATCCGCTCGGCGGACGATCGGATCATGGGTGCGGTCGGAATCAGCGGCGACTTGTCGGATCTCGACGAGAGCTGCGCGATCGCCGGAATCGATGCCGTTGGCCTGATCCCGGATTACGGGAAGAAATAACGATACACCGGCACTCCCCTTTCTAATTCGGCAGGGAAGCCATCGACGGGCCTATCCCGGATTCTTCGACGCAGCACGGGATAGGCTCCGTCGAAGTGCCCCTACTTTCCAGGCAAGACGACCGAGCTCGCCCTACAAAACTCATTCGGTATCGACTCGGCGACATTGGTGTTTATACTGTTCGTCTTTTTCACCGCGAAATTCCAAAAAACCTGTAGTGAAGAATCTCGTCAAGACTCGAATTCCGACCGGCTACGGCGAATTCACGCTTTATCTTTACACCGAGCACGGCAAGGAACATCTTGCCCTGGTGAAATCGGACGTAAACGGTGAGACCGGCGTTCCCGTTCGGATTCATTCGGAATGTCTGACTGGCGACGTGTTTGGATCGCGGCGCTGCGATTGCGGGGATCAGCTCAAGCACACGCTCCAGTACCTCGGGCGCTCCCGCTGCGGCGTATTGCTTTATCTCCGCCAGGAAGGACGCGGCATCGGCCTTCGCAAAAAGCTGGAGGCCTATAATCTTCAGGATCACGGCCTCGACACGGTGGAGGCCAATATCAGCCTCGGCCATCAGCCCGACGAGCGGCATTACGGCGTCGCCGCCTTGATGCTCAAAGATTTGGGCGTCCGTTCGATCCGGCTTATTACCAACAATCCCCGGAAAGTCGATGAGCTTACCGAGCACGGCATCGACGTCGAGGCACGCGTACCCATCGAGGTCGGCCATCACCACGACAACCTGGGTTATCTCCGCTCCAAGGCCGAGAAACTGGCTCATTTGCTGACGTTCCGGGAAAGAACGCCGTTCCACCACGATCTGGCCTTCATCAGGCCTTTGGTCGATCAGCTCTCACTGACCCACCCCCCGGCGGACGTCGGCCCCTTCGTCACCCTGACTTACGCCCAGAGCATCGACGGCAGCATTGCCGTCGACGCCCAAGTCCCTTATGCTCTGAGCTCCAGGCAGTCGCTGACGCTCACGCATTTTCTGAGGGCGCACCACGACGCGCTGCTGGTCGGGGTTAACACGATACTCAGCGACGATCCCCAGCTGAATGTCCGTTACTATGAGGGCGAAGACCCGCAGCCCGTCATTCTCGACAGCAGCCTGCGTACGCCGCCGGACTGCCGCGTTCTGAAGCAGTCGAAAAAACCGCCTATCATTGTGACCACCGGCGAATCGGACCCGGGCAAACGGGATGCGCTCTTAGCGTCCGGCGCGCAGATTGTCGTAGTCGGAACGGGCGAGGACGGCTGCGTCGACTTGAAAGAAACCCTGACGAAACTTCGCCAACTCGGCATCCGCACCCTCATGGTTGAAGGGGGATCGAAGATCATTGGCACCTTTCTCAAACATCACTTAGTGAATTATTGCGTGATTACAATAACACCAAAAATAATTGGCGGACTCAAAGCCATCGACGATCTATGCCGCTCCGGCGAGCAAATGCCTTTAACCATAACGGACTGCCAGTACCATATTCTGGGTTCGGATATCATCGCCTTCGGCCCCATCGGTTACCTCTGATGCGAGTGCAAGCCGTTTATCACGTGGCCCCCAAGTCGGTGGCGGTGCAGGATACCGATGTGCCTTCCCCTCGGTCCGGGGAATTATTGGTCAAAGCCCTGTGCTCGGCCATCAGCCCCGGCACCGAATCCTTGATTTTCCGGGGCGAGATTCCCGCGGAACTGCCCCAGGACACGAGCATCGGGAGCCTGCAAAGAGACTTCAGCTATCCGTTCCGGTACGGCTACTCCCTGGTCGGGGAGGTCGCCGCCGTGGGCTCGGACGAAGACCGGGAGTGGCTGGGCCGCCGGGTTTTCGCCTATCACCCCCATCAAAACTACGCCATCGTCGATAAGAGGGATTGCCAAATCCTGCCGGAAGGCGTTCCGGCGGAACGCGCCTTGTTTCTCGCCAACATGGAATCGGCGCTGAACCTGGTTTTCGATACGGCGCCGCTGCCCGGAGAGCGGATCATGGTGTTCGGGCAAGGCATCGTCGGGCTGCTCACCACCGCGGTCCTCAGCCGTTTCCCGCTGGGAGAACTGATCACGGCCGATCCCCTCGACTTCCGTCGGCAAAAATCCACGGAGATGGGCGCGGCCTTGTCCATCAATCCGAACGTCAAGCGGGAAGTCGCAGCCCTTAAAGACTGTCTTTTCTACGACGGCGCAGACGGACTGGATGCCGCCATCGAAATCTCGGGGAACGTCACCGCTCTGAACCAGGCCATCGAGCTGACCGGTTTCGCCGGACGCATCGTGATCGGTTCATGGTATGGCCAAAGCACGACGCCGCTCGATCTCGGCAGCCATTTTCACCGGCAGAGGATTCGATTGATTTCGAGCCAGGTGAGCACGATCAATCCGCTGCTCTCCGGCCGCTGGAGCAAGAAACGCCGGATCGACCTCGCCTGGGAGTGGCTGGCGGAAATTCGCGCGGAGCGATTGATCACTCATCATTTCCCACCCGGTGCCTGCCAGGAGGCTTTCGAGCTGGTCGACAGCAAACGGGCGGGCGTGTTGCAGCCGGTTTTCGAGTACACCTGACGATTCGAGGAATAGCGATGTACCAGCTTGCCATCACCCGCGACTTCATCGCCCGCCATTTCCTGATCGGCGGGGATTGGGGCGACGAGAACCACGAGCACAGCCACCACTATAAGGCGGAAGTGCTGATCGAAGGCCTGCAGCTCGACCGGCACGGCTATCTGATCGACATCGTGGATCTGGAGCAAGCAACGATGGCGCTGATCGGGGAGTTCAAGGATTGCGTCCTCAACGATCTGGAGGCTTTTCGCGGCCTCAATCCCAGCCTCGAACACTTCGCCCGCATCTTCTGGGAACTGCTCAGGGACAGACTGACGCTGCGCGGCGTAAAGATGACGATCAAGCTGTGGGAGAACGACCGGGATTGGGCGGCTTTCGGCAGTTCGCTTTAGAACCCCGAAGGCCGTGGACATCCATTTCCACGACTATCTCGAAGCCAAATTCGCGCTCGACGAGCGCAGCCTGAACCCCGACGTCAAAACCGAGTTTGCCCGATGGGTGTCCGGCCAACCGCGCGTGACCTGCCTCGACCTCGGCACCGGCACCGGCGCTTCCGTGCGGCGGCTGCTGAATTTGGTCACCGAAGCCGATTTGCACATCACCGCCGTGGATCGGGACCCGACGCTTTTAGGGATCGCCCAAGAAAGGATGGCTGATTTGCTTCGGCATAGAGGCTTCGATGTCTCGGCGGAGCCGACCGGCATCCGTGCCCGGCAAAGTAGCCATGAAATTTCGATAGATTTCGTGTGCAGCGACTTACAGCACTTCGCGCCGAATCAAGCCCCGGCATCTTTCGATGCGGTCATCACCCACGCGGTGATGGATCTTCTGCCCCTAAGGACCATGGCCGAACGGATAGCACGCTGGCTGCGGCCGAAGGGACTGTTTTACAGCACCATCAATTACGACGGCGAGACCGCACTGTTTCCGGTCTACCGCGATGAAGATTTCGAAAGCCGCATCCTTGCCCTGTACGACACCTCGATGGAAGAGCGCAGGGTATGGGACGAAAACAGCGGCGGCGCACGCTCCGGAAGACGGCTGCACCGCATCCTCGGCGAAACCGGCTTTGAACCGATCGCCTACGGCAGCTCCGACTGGAACATTACCCCGCTCCGCCGCACCTATTATCGCGACCGCGATGCCGTTTGCCTCACCGCCTTGCTGAACATGATCCGGGACGAAGCCATCCAATCCGGGCAATTCCCGAAGGAAGCGCTCGACCAATGGCACCGGGAGCGCTCCGAGCGCTTGGAAACCCGAGAGCTCGGCTTGATCATTCATCAGATCGATGTACTAGCCGAGAAGGTTTGATTCAACGGCATCGGCGGGTTACGCCGGGGTACCGGCTAACCCGCCCTACGAAGCCTACGAAGCCTACGAAGCCTATGGGTTCCGAGTTACGGAACGACCCGTCACTTCGCGCCCGAATGGCGCGGGCCGCCGTGGTGCTTCCATTTGGGGGCACGCTCGCCGAACGGCGTCAGGTCGTCGAAGACTTTACGCTGCTCCGGGGTCAGCGTGGCATAGAAGGTCTTGGTCGCACCCAGAGCTTCTTCGAGATAGGTCTGTTTCGCCTTATTGTGGGCGATCATTTTTTCCAGGCGCTCCGGTGCCGGCAGGTTCTTCATGGCCTCGCGGTCGGGACGCGACTGTTTCTTCGCTTCTCTGATTTCCTTGATCTTGGCGGACCAGGTGTTCCAGTCCGCTTCCTGCGCTGCCGTCAGCTTCAATTCCTTGTGCAGTTCCGCCATCCGCTCCTCGATAAAGCGCTTCCCGTGTTCACCGCGGGGGACACCGGGGCCTTGGCCGACCATGCCGGATTCGGTACCCGTTTGGGCGGGTTCGGCGATCACGGCTACGGGGCTGAGTAGGGCAAGACTCATCACAAGTGCTTTGCGGTAAGATTTCATATGGATTCCTCATTCGGTTGTGAAAAGTCGGCTGAAGCCGACAGACACTGCTTAGACCTGCGGGGTCGTCCCGCCGTCTTCGGAACCTATTTCACACGTCACATGTATCAGGTATGTGTCCGGCCGGCGATGGTTTTGTATCGTTTCTTGTCGGCAACCGCAGCCGATACAAAGCGATACAAAAGACCATGACTTTCAACCGGCAACCGCGGTAAAAAGCCTCCATGGACACCACAGAACACATTCTGGTCATCGACGACGACCGCGAAATCCGCATGCTGGTCGGCGACTATCTCAAGCAGCACGGCTACCGCGTCAGTCTGGCCGCCGATGGCCGGCAGATGCGAGAGGTGCTGGAAAGCAGCGGCATCGATCTGATCGTCCTCGACCTGATGCTGCCGGGCCAGGACGGCTTGAGCCTGTGCCGCGATTTGCGCGCCCGCTCTGATCTCCCGGTGCTCATGCTCACCGCTCGCGGAGAACCGATCGACCGGGTGCTGGGACTGGAAATGGGCGCTGATGACTATCTCGCCAAGCCCTTCGAACCCCGCGAACTTCTGGCCCGCATCCGCAATATTCTGCGCCGCGCCCGCTCACTGCCGAACCGAGGCGTTTCGGATGCGGCGCACCGCTGGCGCTTCGCCGGCTGGACCCTGGACGGGCAGACGCGCCAACTCACTTCTTCCCAGGGCGTGGTGGTGGCACTATCGGGTGCCGAATACCGTTTATTACAGGTGTTTCTCACCCATCCCAACCGGGTGCTCACCCGCGATCAGCTCATGGACTTGACCCGCGGCCGGGAGGCGGACCCCTTCGACCGCTCCATCGACCTCCGGGTCAGCCGGCTGCGCCAGAAGCTGGGCGACAACGCCCGGGCACCGAGCCTGATCAAAACCCTGCGAAACGAGGGTTACGTACTGGCCGCGACGGTGGAGCAGGAACCGTGAGACTCCCCTTCCCACCCCGCTCGCTCGCCGTCCGGCTGTTTCTCCTGCTGCTCGCCGGCGTGCTGGCGGCGGTCTTCATCACCCTGAGTCTGGCGCTGCAGGAGCGCGGACGCATCGTGCAAAGCTTTCGGGAGCACGGGACGGCCGAACGTATCGCCGACATCCTGCACCTGTTGGCCGCCCTGCCGCCCGAACAGCGTCTAGCCACGGTTCGCGCCTTGCCGTCCGGTCAATGGCGCATCGAACCGGTGGACGGGACGGCGGCGGAACCGGCGCAATCCCTGCCGTCCAGTCGCAAACGGGATCTCTGGGAGCACCAGAGCCCCCCTTCCAATCGCAAACGGTCATCCGGGGAGCGCCCGGACGACCCTTCCAATCGCAAACGGTCATCCGGGGAGCACCCGGACAACCCTTCCAATCGCAAACGGTCGTCCGAGGAGCGCCCGGACGACCCTTCCTTCACCGCCGCCTTGGCCGAAGCGGCGGGACCATCCATCACGGTGGAAGCGGCCTGGAGAACCGTAGGCCCCGACTGCCGCGATGGCCCGGCCGAGTGTTCGCCGTCCCGCACCGTCGGCGCGCGGATCCGGTTTGCAGATGAACAACGGGTTCTGATCGAAGCGACCCGCGAGCTGCCGCCACCTCGCGCACCGAGGATGGCAGGGTTCATCGCCAATCTTTCGATTTTGGCGGGTCTGCTGGCAATCGTGGTCTGGTTCGCCGTCCGCCTGGTCCTGCAACCCTTGCGGCGCCTGGTTCATGCCGCCGAGTCGTTCGGCCGTGATCCGGATCATCCTCCCATGGACGAATCCGGGCCTATCGAGGTACGGCAGGCGGCCCGGACTTTCAACCGGATGCGGGAACGCTTGCGTTCGTATATCGAGGAGCGAACCCGCATCCTCGCCGCCATCACCCACGACTTGAAGACGCCGCTCACCCGGTTGCGCCTGCGGCTGGAACAGTGCGACGACGAGCGGCTACGCACCCGGCTGGCGGAAGATGTGGCCGCCATGCAGGCGCTGGTCAACGAAGGATTGGCCCTGGCGCGCAGCCTGGACTCGGGGCCGCCGCCGCAAACGATCGATCTCGGCGCCCTGCTGCAAAGCCTCTGCGACGATACCGAGGACGCCGGCGGGAACGCCCGCTTCGAAGGACCGGACGGCGCGCTGATCTCCGGCCGGCCGGAAGCGCTACGGCGCAGCTTTCTCAACCTCATCGACAACGCGGTTAAATATGGCGGGAAAGCCGACGTAACCTTGGAGCGCTCGGGCGACGACTGGCTGATTCGGGTGCGGGACGCCGGCCCCGGCATCCCGGAAGAACACCTCGGCGACGTGATGCAGCCCTTTTTTCGGCTGGAAACCTCGCGCTCGCGGGAAACCGGCGGCACCGGCCTGGGGCTCCCGATCGCCGCCAATCTGCTCAGCGCCCAAGGCGGAACGCTGAGTCTTCACAATCGCCCGGAAGGCGGTCTCGAAGCGCGGGTGCGCTTGCCGGTGTTTCGGAGCCGGCTCAGGACTTAACCCATTCGTCGGCAAAGGATTGCCGATCTACGACAGCTTATCCCGGTATCGACATAGCTTCTGTAGGGTACGAAAACCGGGATTTCGTAGGGTGGGTTAGGCGCACTCCGGCACAGGCTGGCCGTCGATCACTGCGCTTCGAGTGCGCCGTAACCCACCAGATCAACGCTCAGTAGCCTTGCCGCTCGCTTTGGTGGGTTGCGCGCCTAACTCGCTGGCTACACGCGGGTTGTGTGGGGGCACACCTAACCCACCCTACCACTTACTTCTTTGCTCGAAAAATACAGTAGCGAACCATCTGGTCGCGGAATACCTTGTATTGGGCGAGCGCCACCTTGAAATTCGCCGTCTGGGCTTTTTTGCGGAGTCCCAGCCATTGCATGGTCAATTGCATCGGATACGTCCACAGGGCGGTCAGGTACATTCTCCGGGACGACGGCATGGTCTCGGCCGTGGCTTCGGTGATGTGCACATCGCGGAATCCGCATTCCTCCATGCCGGCCTGAAATTCCTCGACACTGGAAAGGTTAGGCACGGCCCACCCATTTAGGCAGTCCATGACGGCCTGCCACTCCTCTTCGTTGAATTCCCGGCGCGTGGCGTAACCGTCGCAGGCAATCAGCGTCCCGCCCTTGCGCAGCAAGCGGTAAGCTTCCCGAAAGAAATCCCGCTTGTCCGTCGCATAGCAACTGCTTTCCACCGCCCAAACCACGTCGAAGGATTCGTCCGGGAACGGGGTCTTGCAGAAATCCGCCGCCTGGAAATCCACCTTGTCGGAAACTCCATGGCGGGCCGCGTTCCGCTTGGCGTGCTCGACCTGCTGGGCGCTGACGGTAATGCCCGTGGCTCGGCAACCCACATGCTTCGCCAGCCAGATCGAACTGCCGCCGATGCCGCAGCCTGCATCCAGGACATGGTCTTCCGGCTTGATGCCGGCGATTTCGGCGAGTATGCGATTCTTGTTCAGCAAGGCCTGGCTGTGAGTCTTGGTATTTTCGTCCCAATACCCGTAATGCAAGGCCAGATTCTCGTTATCGAACCATGCGGTCCGGTAATCCCAATAACAGTCGTCGTAATGCTTCGCGGTGTCTACGCGAATGTCTTCCTCGGAAAACTCGGCGCCATGGCGCAGGCTATCATTGCGGTAATCTTTATTAGGTTCCAGATAGTACGACATCGGTTTTTTTAGTTGTCAGTCAAAAGCGGAAAATCGGTTCGGGTGTCCGGCACGTTCGGTTAGTGCGCGACAGCGCCGGCCGGAAAGCGGGCGTAATGATAACCCGAAGGACGCGCCCTCGCCCCGTGCGATGATCTTTTGAAACTCACAACGCCGTTCGATCAGCCGCGCTTGACCGCACGGCACCAGAGTCCGCCTCGAAAGGACGGGATGCGCAAGAGACGCCCGACGCCGTCCAGCAGCACCAGAATCCCGGCGAGAGACCGCGGCATATCGCCCCGCGGAATAAAGGTCCACGGGCCGATGCTGTCGACTTTGAATCCGGCAGATTCTAGTAGATTGGCCAATTCTTCTTTGCCGAGAAACCGATCCGTGCTCAGATGTTTGGTACTGAGCTTCAGCCAGGGAGCGAACCGGGCGTACCAGACATAATCGGCGTTGGGCGTGAGGCAGACGAAGACGCCGCCGAGCTTGAGAATGCGGCCGGCTTCACGCAGCGCTTGCCGCTGGTCCAGCATGTGTTCCAGGGCGCCGACGCACAGCACCGCGTCCGCTTCGGCATCGCCCACCGAGATCAAGGCTTCGGCGGGATCGACGCTCAAACCGATGCGTTCGGCGTAAGGGTGTCGAAGACGAAGAAGCTCCGCCTGTTCGATCATTCCGGACGAAAGATCGGTGCCGTGCACTCGCTCGAACCGGGCGGCCAGGGGAAAAAGATGCATTCCCGTACCGCAGCCGATTTCCACCAGGACACTGCGGTTCGCACCGTCCAGCAGGCGATCGATGATGCCGAGCCGATAGCGCAGGAGCTTGTCCGCCTTGCCGTGGCAATCGCGATAAGCCGGCGCGAGACGGTCGAAAAACGCCCGAATGTCATCCAAACCATTGACTGGCGTAGTGCGTAGGCTCATCAGATCATATCCGGAGTTGCGGCCGACGGAGCTGAACCAGGGAGTAAAGAAACGAGACACACAAGCCGGCTGTAGCCGTCATCGCGAGTTCGGTACAGAACAGCCCCACCGGGAGCAGACACAGCGTGAAAACGATGATGGCGATTACCGAGACGGAGCGGGTAAACCAGTTGCCCTCCACGACGCGGCACGGCGGTCCCGCAATCTTGACGAACAACACGAACAAATAACGCAACATTCCGGGAAACAGCACCCAAACGCCGAGATGGCCGCGATTGTATAAGAGCAGGCACAGGGCCAGAAAAAAGAACGCATCCACTTCCTTGTCGAAGCAATCGCCGAAGGGTGAAGCCAGCTTCCAGCGTCTGGCCACCCATCCGTCCAAGCCGTCGGCGTATAAAATGAGCAGGACGATGGAAGCCAATAACCAGCCGTTTCCGATCGGAAAAAGCAGCAGGAAGAACGTTCCGATCAAACGGATCAAGGTGATCGCATTAGCCGCGCCGAACGCTTCGGCGGGGGTCCATTGCCGCCGGAACTGCCGGATCAGACCGAGAAACGACGCGGCGGCCATTGCCGCGAGAAACTCCGGCGGCGCATGGAACCACAGACCTCCGACGGCCAGGCCCATCAACATCGCATGGCGTTCGCTCCATTCGACCAGTTTGGATTCAAGAGGCGCGTTATGACTCATTCTCGGTATTTGGATTCTATTCGGTTGATTCGATGAAACTCGTGTTCGTTCATCCGCCGCTCGATGCTTGTCCCTCCGGCGGCAATGTTTTTAACCGCCATGTGATCGACCGGGCGGTAGAAAGCGGCTTTCCGCTCGAAACCATGGCTATCTCGTCCGACGGCGCGATGCCGACGTTTTCCCGTTTGCCGCGCGACTCGATTATTCTGTGGGACAGCCTACTTTTGGAAAGCTTATCGAACTGTCCGCTGGTTCAGGACGGACCGATCCACGGATTTTTGGCGCATTATGTCCCTTTTCTGAACCCGCTGCTCGACGCGGATCGGCGCAAAGAAGAGAAAGACCGGTTCGAGCGGGCCGCGGAGCGTGTCCAGTTTTTCATCGCGACCGGATTATCGATTCAACGTCTGCTCGAACGTCTCTACCCCGGCAAACCGGTTTTCCTCTGCGAGCCGGGAGTCGATGCCGCGTTTCTCGCCGCAAGACAAGCTTCGGCCGAGCCGACAGCAGGCTGGACAATTCAAATCGCGACCGTCGCCAACCTGCTTCCCGCAAAAGGGCTAACCGAACTGCTCGAAATCCTGGCCAAACTCCAGCATTACTGTTGGGCATGGCATTTAGTAGGCGACGATCGAACCGATCCCGGCTATACCGAACGTTTCCGCTCAAGGATCGCGGAACTGGGGCTGCAAACCCGGATTACCCGTCACGGCGTTCTGGACACGCCAAAACTGGCCCAACTTCTCGGTGCGATGGATATCTTCGCCTTCGCCAGCCGGTTCGAAGCTTACGGCATGGCTTTGGCGGAAGCGGCGGCCGTTGGGCTACCTATCGTGACCACGGCCGTCGGCGAGGCTTCTCGAATCGTGCAGCACGGAAAGACCGGCTTCGTTGCGCCCATCGCCGATCCCGACGCTTTTCGAGACGGCTTGGAACAATTGCTGTCGGACCATGAGTTACGACGCCGTTGCCGCTCACGGCTGCTGCTGAATACGCCTCGTACCTGGGACGCCGCTTTCGCGGACTTCGGGAATGCCATTCGGACGGTCTGCGCTACGGCAATCGAACTCGAGCGGAGTCGATCACCTTAGCATCAGCTTATTCCGGCCTACCCCTGCCGCGCCCACGCTAAAGGAGTGCTTGCCTCCCGTGGGAGCGGGCTTTAGCCCGCGACTGGAGGCCACCCAAGATCGCGGGCTAAAGCCCGCTCCCACAAGATTAGACGAGGTATTACAACTGAGATAAAACCTGCGGCCTCATAGCCCAAGCAGTTTGCCGCACCGGTGTCCGAGATTTGGACACATCCGTTAAACCATTGATATAACGTGAGCATTTGTGGCTTTTCACATTATTATCCACAAGCCGCTCCACAGCTTTTGTGGACATCGCGAAGCTAAAACCAGGCCCTAAAACCGGCCACTGCCCTCACTGTGTGCTTGTGCTCCAGCAGGGACTGCTCCTCGACGTAATCGAAGCCGATATAAGGCGCGAATTCCCGCACGATCTCGTAGCGCAGCCTGAGCCCCGCTTCGAATTCGGTGATGCCGGCTTTTACGCCGCGGTTCTCGATGTCGTCTGCGGACACATTGATTTCGACGCGCGGCTGGGCGATGAGGCGTTGGGTCAGCAAAAGTTCGTAGGCCAGCTTGAAGCGTCCGAGCACGTTGCCGTTCTCGCTGATGAACATGGCCGCTTCGGTCTCGAAAAAATAAGGCGCAAGCCCCTGGATGCCGATCACGCTGTCGAAGGTGCGTTCCGGCTCGAAGGCGCGGCGGACGCCGATCTGGGCATCCCAAAAGGTGGCGATGTTGCGGCTGTAGAGCAACTGAAGATCGGCCCGCCCGAAGATATCCTGATCGAAGACGTAATCGCCCTCGCTTTTCACCCACAGCTTGTTGTAGTCGCTGCCGGTCCAGCCTTCGACGTCCCACTTGAAGAGGTGAATATTGGCGTTTCCCTCGTACTCGAACCGTTCGAACTTGAGATAGTTGTAGATCGCCTCGTCCAATTGAGCCGTCGCGCGGCCGCTGCCGAACACAATCAAGATGGCCGCTGCATAAACCGGAATCGAATGCCGGTTACGGTGGTTATCGAGACCCGGAGTCACGCTCTCAAGCTCCCTTTTTCGCAGCCGTATCGGGATACTCCACGATGATCTTGCGGAACATCCCGGTTTCCATGTGATAGACCAGGTGGCAATGAAACGCCCATTCGCCCGGCGCATCGGCCGGCACGTCGACATGCACGGTCTCGCCCGGCTTGACGTTGACGACGTGTTTGCGCGGGTTGAACGGCCCCTTGCCGTTATCGAGGTCCTGCCACATGCCGTGCAGATGAAGCGGATGGTTCATCATGGTCTCGTTGATATAGGTAAAACGCACCCTCTCGCCGTATTTCAGGCGAATCGGCTCGGCCTCGGAGTACTTCTTGCCGTTGATGGACCAGATGTAGCGGTTCATCGTACCCGTGAGGCGGAGAACAATTTCCCGATCGGGCTCGCGCCAGTCCGCGTGTTTCGTCGCGCTTTTGAGATCGGCATAGGTGAGCACCCGATGAGCCGTGCCGGCGGGTTCCTCGCCGTGGTCCGCCATGGCATGCCCCTCGTGACCGGCATGGGGAGACATCGAGTGATTCATCTCCGGCATTGAAGCATGGTCCATGCCCGCCATATCATGACCTTCATGGCCGTTCGCTCCGGTTTCCTCTTCCGGCGAATGGTTCATGGCCGCGGAACCGTGATTCATCCCGTGGGCCGCGCCCATCTCGGCCAAAGTCACCAGCGGGCGCGGCCGGAGCGCCGGAACCTCCGCCCTCATGCCGCGGCGCGGCGCCAGGGTCGCGCCGGCATAGCCGCTGCGGTCCATGGCTTCCGCGAAAACGGCGTAGGCTCGGTTTTCGCGGGGCTCGACCAGCACATCGTAGGTTTCCGCGACGGCAATACGAAACTCGTCCACCTCGACCGGCTCCACGTTTTGTCCATCCGCCTGGATGACCCGCATTTTGAGCCCCGGTATCTTCACATCGAAATGGGTCATCGCCGCCCCATTGATGAAACGCAGACGGATGCGCTCGCCCGGTTTGAACAGAGCCGTCCAGTTAGCTTCGGGACTTTGGCCGTTGACCAAGAAGGTGTAGGTATAGCCGGTGACATCGGCGATATCGGTCGGGTCCATCCGCATCTCGCCCCAGGCCAGTCGGTCGGCCATGGTTTCCTTGACCCCCTTGCCCGACAGATCCCGAAAGAAATCGAATACGGTGCGCTTTTGGAAGTTGTAGTAGTCGCTCTGTTTTTTCAGCTTCGAAAGCACCCGGTGCGGGTTCTCGTCCGACCAGTCGGACAGGATCACCGTATAGTCGCGATCGTAAGTCTGGATTTCGCCCTTCGCGGGCTCGATGATGATCGCGCCCATCAGCCCCAGTTGTTCCTGCATCGCCGAATGGCCGTGATACCAGTAGGTCCCGCTCTGGCCGAGCTTGAAACGGTAGGTGAAGGTTTCGCCGGGCGGAATGCCGGGAAAGCTGATGCCGGGGACGCCGTCCATGTCATAAGGCAGCACGATGCCATGCCAGTGGATCGAGGTCGGCTCGCCCAATCGGTTGGTCACGCGCAAGGTGACTTCCTCGCCCTCCCGCCAACGCAGCGTGGGCGCCGGCATGGAGCCGTTGACCACGAGGCTGGTACGCTCCCGGCCGGTCAGATTCACCGCCTTCTTGCCGACGACCAGGTCGTAGGTCCCGGCCTGGGCCGACAGCGCGGACAGGAGGGCGAAGCAAAATGCGGCGACCTGGCGTTTTTTCACGGACTTTCTTCTCCTCAGCAAAGGCAGGATGAGAGGCCGGAGATGAGGCAACATGGGATCGGGCGATGGTCTTGGAAAAGCCGGAAACAATTAAGAGAGCAAAAATTCATGGTTTTCAGCCCTCTTGCCGTGAAGACCTATCTTTACCTGGAAATAGCGTCAAAGGAAATAGGCTTGAATCGAAGCGGCGGTGGGGCGGGCATCGCCATTCGAAGCGTCATAAGCGGGTGTGTTGCTCGAACGGCGGCGGCTACCGGGGACGCCCGGGCAATACAGAAACTTTAGGAGGCATTCGGCAGTCACACAGTCACATCGACCTGGGGGAAAGCGGCGTCCGCAAGGCAGGCCGTTCCCGTTATGGCATATCGTCGTTCCACTGCTCTCTCCGGAACGATTGAGCAAATCAAGCAAACGGAGGAAGGAATCGTGAGCCTGTTTACGGAAATCGTTCAACGCCTGGCCGGCAGCGACTCGGATTCCGCCCAGCGCCAAACCCAGACTCTCGCCGAAAGTCTGTTGGATATGCTGCAAGACGAGAATACCGGCGGGATCGAAGGGATCAGAAGTCGGGCTCAGCGGCAGGGGCTCGGTGATATCGTTTCATCGTGGATCGGAACGGGACGGAATCGTTCCATCACATCGGATCAGGTGGCCGATATTCTGGGCAGGGAGCGGGTCGAGACGCTTTCGCAACGGGCCGGCATTTCGGCCAGCCAGGGTGCGAACGTGCTCTCTCAATTTCTGCCGGAACTGCTCGACAAGCTGACGCCGGAAGGCCGTGTTCCGGACAAGAGCCAAATGTCAACCATGGGCAAAGCCCTCCTGGGCGGCCTGGGTGCCGCACTGGCGGCCGGCGCCGCCGCCAAGTTCTTTGGCAAGGGGGACAAAGAAGAGCCGGGAAGCCAGAAAACTTCGGCGCCATCCGCTGCTGCTCCGATGGGTAGCGCGGAAAGCACCGCAACGGCCGACCCTTCGTCAGCGGGCGCCTCCTACACCGTGGTTTCCGGCGACACCCTCTCGAAGATCGCCCGGCGTTATTACGGCAATACCAGCCAGTGGCCCCGCATCTTCGAGGCCAACCGCGACGTCCTGAAGGACCCCGATCGGATTTATCCGGGCCAGGTACTGCGGATTCCATAAGGCTCGGGATGTCCGACGACATCCGCACTGCGTTGCAAACCGAGGATTAGAAATTTCAGGTCAAATTGGACGAAACATTTACCCTAGGCCGGAGTATCGGCTCCCAGGTGCCACAATCGGGATAAATCACCAAGGCTCCGTTGTCGGCTCGATACCTCTGCAGGCGCCCGAGGGTGCACCCAACATCCTGCCGGCGCTGCTCTATGCGCAGGCTAAGCCGGGAACAGCGTGGCGCCGATTAAGATCGGTTCGATATCCGACAAGACATGGATTCAAGGAGGTAAACCCATGCGAGTCAAGCGTTTGATAATCAAAGGAATGGTGCTGTTGGCGACCCTGCTCCCCATGTCCTACGCCTCGGCGGTTATGGAGGAGGATTTTCTGGTTCGAAACGCCGAAGACCTGATCGATCTTTGCACAACGCCCCGCGACGATCCGCTCAATGTCGCCGCCGTGCATTTTTGCACCGGTTATCTGGTGGGCGCCTACCACTATCACGACTCCTTGTATTCCGGGCCCGACAGTCAACCCTTGGTGTGTCCTCCCGATCCGAAGCCGACCCGCCAGCAGGCGATCAGCGAGTTCGTATCCTGGGCACAAGCTCACCCGGAATACGGCAACGAACGGCCGGTGGATGTGATGTTCAGATTCATGGCCGAAAAATGGCCCTGCAAAAAAACGGCCCGGCCCAGCGATTGATCCACGGACAAGAGAGATGGCAGTTATGAAATCGCGAATTTTCTCGGGTCTTTTGGGCGCAGCCTTGGTATCGGGGTGCGCCGGCATGTCTCCTAGCGAGCAGCGGATGCTGAGCGGTACCGTCGGCACGACCGGGGCCGGCGCGGCAATCGGCGCCATCGCCGGGAACGCCGGGCTAGGCGCGGCGATCGGTGCGGGTGCGGGCCTGGTGGGCAGTTTTCTGTACGACCAGCACAAGCAGGTCGAGGAGCGCGCCTATCGGCAGGGTTATCAGCAAGGCCGTCAGCAGCAGCGGCCGCCGATCTATCCTTAACGGGCTCAAAACAAATATCCCGCCAGCATTTTCAAGAGATCCCCGACAGGGATTTCGATGGCCAGAACCGGAACCATCGGCAAGGCCGCCGCCGCGAGAAGTGTGAGTACGGTCTGCCTGCCGATGGGTGCCAGCTGAATGGCGCTCACGGTCTCGTGCATGGAACGCACGTCCGCGACGGGGCCGAGTTCCGGAGCGTTGAGCAAGGCGTCGTCGCGGATCGTTTCCCCGCGGACCCAGCGCCGGTCGACCAACCGTCCGTGCCGTCCCGCCAAGGCGCCGTAATCGAGCAGGGCTTTGCGCCGCAGGCGTTTCAATTTTCCGGTGAGCACCAGCAGCGGGCTTAAACACAGGAACAGTACGACCATGACGTAAAGCGCCATGGGCATTCTCAAGGACTCGACACGCATGTCATGGTAAAGGACGCTGTGTGCGAAGTGGGAGGCCAGCACGATGGATACGCCCAGCACGAATGGAATGAAAATCTGCGGGGCGATGCTCAGGAAACCCAGGCCGCCGGCTCGGTCCGGATGAACCGGAACGAGTTCGAGATCCAGCTTGGAAATCCGCCGCAACAGAATCCCGAAAACCACGATACGCCATGTCCATAATCCTAATAGGAGGCTGAAAATCGGGCGCAGCACCAGGAGATACCACCACCCGGCAAAGATGAGCCCGACCCGGCCGGCATCCCGGTCGATGGCCCAGGACGCCTCATGCAGTCGCTCGAACTGTTGTAGAGGATAAATCACGTTCGCCGCCACGAGGGCGACGAGGATGGCGAAGACCGACCAGGAATTCAGCAGGCGGTCGGCGATATTCAAAGCCGCTTGGAACCTTGGCAGCGAAGATTCGCCGACCAGTCCTGAGACGACAAAATGGCGAATCAGCAATTCGAGTCGCAAAAGGGCGCTGTCGCCGAGGATGAAAAGCGGTATCGCAATGAGGGAGCGGGAATGGATGGCGAAGTGAAGGAGCAGGGGTTCGTCGGCTATGCCACCGAATGCTCGGCCCGCGATCAAGGCCGCGATGATGATGGGCAGCCAACACAACAGCGCGAAGAACAGCGCACGCCGCTTTACGCCCAAATCACGGGGCGGCGCCAAGCCGACCGCCCGTTGCAAGCGAAAGAACGGGTCCTTGCCCACGAAAAAATGGCCGATGCCGGTTTCCGCTTTCTGTTGATCCATTCATACCGTCCTTTGGCGCCGTCGGTGAATTCCTTAACGAGAACTACGGTATCACATTGACCTCAAAATGTTTTCATTAGATGCTGTGAGTTAGCGGTCAAAACATGATCTAAGAAGTGACCGCTCGTCCTGCTTTCAAGCAGAAACGGAAATCAGCTCGTTTTGGAAAAAACTTTGGAGGGACTGATCATGTGGTCGATTTATCGTCGTTGTACCGCGGAGTTTATCGGAACGTTCTGGCTGGTTTTCGGCGGCTGCGGCAGCGCCGTTCTTGCCGCCGCCTTCCCGAACGTCGGAATCGGTTTGCTCGGCGTATCTCTGGCATTCGGTTTGACCGTGCTGACGATGGCCTATGCCGTGGGCCATATTTCCGGCGGCCATTTCAATCCGGCGGTGTCCGTCGGTCTTTGGGCCGGCGGCCGTATACCGGCGTCGGATTTGGCGCCTTACATTGTGTCTCAGGTTTTCGGTGCGATCCTGGGTGCCGGCGTGTTGTATCTGATCGCTAGCGGAAAGGCTGGATTCGACGTCGCCGCGGGATTTGCCGCCAACGGCTACGGCGCGCATTCTCCCGGAGAATATTCCATGAGCGCGGGCTTTTTAACCGAGGTCGTGATGACCTTCATGTTCCTCATGATCATATTGGGAGTCACCGATTCGCGCGCTCCGCAGGGTTTCGCACCCTTGGCCATCGGCTTGGGTCTTACCCTGATTCACCTGGTGAGCATACCGGTGACCAATACCTCGGTGAACCCGGCCCGAAGCACCGGACCCGCACTGTTCGTGGGAGATTGGGCGCTCGTCCAGCTCTGGCTCTTTTGGGTCGCTCCCATAATCGGAGCGATTCTCGCCGGCCTGGTCCACCGCTTGCTGTCGGCGACTATCCGCCGCGAAGATTGGCAGGCAGCCGCCGCAACCCGGGGACCGAAGACGATTCCGTAGTCCGGTTAGCGCAAAGCAGAGTTGCATACCCCCGCTCCGAAAGGAGATTAAGTCGAGATCAGAAGCGGACGACGACATCCGTGGCGAACATGAGCTGCGTCGTCCGCGCTCCGGCGCTAAAGGCTTTGGCGTCATCGGCCCAGTCATAGCGGACCTCCGGGCGGATCGCGAGCCATTTCACGGGCTTCCAGTTCAAGCCGGCGGTGACCTCGTAATAGCTGGAACCGATCCCGATAGGCGCGCTTCCGGGACGGTCGTTGAAGCGGAAACGCACGCCGTCCTGGTCCCGGATCCACTCGGCGCGCAATCCGAAAGCCAGGCTGTCGGTAAGATCATAGAACATCCAGCTCTGGATTCCGTACCACGAGGTGTCCTTGCCGCCGCGCGCCGGATCGCTGAACTGAACGCCGTAGGTGTGCTGCAGGGTGTAGTGAAAGTACTCCGCAGGGGAATGCTCGAGCCTCACCGTGTAACGGGTCCGGTTGTCGAGGTCCGAGTTGAAATCGCCGGTGACCACCGCCACCAAGGCCTCGGTGGCTTTATCGTCGCTGGTCCAGCTGAATTGACCTAGGAAGTTCCAAACTTCCATGTCGTCGGTGAAGTTGTCCCAGCCCATGACGCCTCCGCCCGTTACTTCGAAGTTGTCGTTGATCGGATAGCCGAAGAGCACGCCCGTGTGGGTGAATGGCCCGTCCCAGGTCCAGCTCATGCTGTGGGAATAGAAGAAATTGTCGGAGGCCATGACCGACTCATAGTGGGTAAGCCCATAAAAATGGCCGATCCTGGCCGTAATCCCGTTGCCGTACGGCGCGTAAATTTCCGCGTAGAGCTGCGGTAAAGCGATGTTGTAAAAACGCGAGGTGCCATTGGTGATGATGTCGTTATCCCAGCCGCGTGCCTGCGCAATGAAGGCGTCGGTGCCGTAGAGAAAGTCGAAGCGCCCTCCGAAATCCCAGTGATCGGCTTGTTTGTCGACCTCCCGCGCCAGATAGAGATAGATTTGATTGATCTGCGGCTCGGCGTCCCGATCGTTGAGTCCCACCGGGCCGTTGAAATTGTCGGGCGAACCGTTGAAGTTGGTGCTGATGCCCGCGTTAAGCCATCCTCCAATCTTCAATCCCAAGTCCCTCATAAACTGGAGTTTTTCTACGGTCGGAAAAGCGGCGTCCCAGGCTGTTTCGGTCTCGCCGAGATCCTTGGCGCTGGTGCCGCTGGCGCCCAAAAGAAGGCCCCCCCATGTGTCCCATGATCCGAAGAACTCGACCGCCATGTTCGGTTTTCATCGCTGCCTCCAATAGTCCATTTGAGAAAGATCGCACCGATAAGGCTATCACCAACACTCGGAATGCTTAAGGACTTGTCTCCAAGGTCTCTTCCTCCAGTTTTCTGCGAATCGGCCGGTAATCCCGTGTAGCTTCTCCAGTCACAGGAAAGAATCCCGGCGGCCCCTTCAGCCAGCGATAGCCATAGTGGGCCAGTTTGTAACCGGTGTCGAACAAGACGTTCATCACGGTGTTGTCGAACTCGTCGGCACGGTTCGCGGTATCCATTTCATCCGAAATCAAGGCCAGGTTGAAATCCAATCCGTCCCGCCGGGCTATCACGAAAATGCGGTAGAGATCGCCGACCCCCTGCGCCTTGATCAGGGAAGAGACCGAGCGCGGGGCAGTGGCGCGCATCACCGGCCTAACGGTATGCCAATTGGGTTTGGCCTGGGTGTTCCGGATCACGTACACACGGGGTTTTCGGCGCAGATGCTCAAAGCCGAGGTCTTTGGCGCCCGCCGGCTTCGACCGTCAGATACACGGGCGGGAATGCCACCGGCACGGCGGCGGACGCGATCATGATCTTGCGGAACAATTCGGGCGCGTCGGGGTGCCCGGAGGCGGCGATGGCGCCCATGTTCCAAACCACCGGGCGCTGGGCGTCGAGGGCGGTCGTGCCGATATACAGCCGCCGACCCTTAGCATGCTCGGCGGCGATGGCCTTGAGCATCTGCTCGTCAACATAGTCCGTGGTGAGCTTGGCGAGCGGGTCGCTAAAACTGATGGCGTCGGTCTGCAGCATGCCGAAGAAGGCTTTCAGCTTGAAGATCTCCTTGGAGCTGATGGTCGTGTAAACCTTTTTCAGCTTGTTGTCGTAGGCGGGCCCCCAGGAACGCGAAGGGGGCGGTGAGCGCCCCGGTGCTGACGCCGGTGACCAGCTTGAAACTGGGGCGATTCCCCGCCGCGGTCCACCCGCACAAGAGGCCCGCGCCAAAGGCGCCGTCGCCCCCGCCGCCCGAGATTGCCAGGATGCTGACGGTATCGCCCGCTTTGAACAGACCGCTCCGCTCTTCCTGACGAACGGATTCGATAAAATCTTTCTGGAATACCGGGCTGAACTCGTCGCCCCAGGCCCTCACCCCCGGCATGCCCGGCATCTCAACCTGAGCCTCGACCTGCGCCGGTGGCGGGAAATGCGGCCGGAGACCGGCGCAACCGGCCAGCGCGGGGCCAATAAGCAAAAACAACAGCCAACCGATATATCGACCCGCCGCTGCCTGCGCGTTCATGAACTTAACCGATTCCACGGTTGCCCTCCTGTATTCATCCGCTTCCCGTGTTTATCCCGCCGATCTTTGATACTTCTTATCAAGCCGCGGAGTCTGTCGGAGTTCGGAAGCAGTGGCTCGCCATCGGTCGCCAATTCCATAAACAGTGCGTCGGCGTTGCCCAGGTCGAAGGAATCCCGTTGCCAACATCATTTGAAGTTGCCGCCGTAGTGGAACCAGGAACCGTCCGATGTTGTGCGTCTTCAAATGTGACCATATTTCTTCTCCCGGATTCGAATGAATGAGTACGGACTCACCGCGCTTTGACGAACGCATAAGGGACCGGCGCCGGCCCGGCATTGAGAGCCAGCAATTCGGCGATTTCCTCCGATGAAAATCCCAGCACCTTGGCCCGGCGTACGCGCCGCTTTTTTCAGAAGGCCCGCGCGCTCATAAAAGCGCACCGCGTCGATGCTAATCCTAGCCTTAGCCGCCGCTTTCCCGATGGTGGGCATAAACACCCTCCTCTTCAGTGAATGCGCCGATAGCGTAAACCCTGGAACCCCGTCCAGAATCAAGCCTCTGTCGCGGGATTCACAGGTTTTCGGGGATACTGTTGACGAGACTGGGGGTTTAGTCCCGCTGTGGGAAAGGCTTCCGGCCGCCTCATCGGTAAAAGATCGTATTGTGCATGTCCGCTAACGGCTTAGTCTTATGGTATCTTTCCTCAGGCGACCTGATGCGCTTATAGGCGAGATCCCCGATGTGGACGGCAACGTATTGAAGTATCTCCGTAAACACTCCGTTCTAACCCGCGTTCTGATTCCGTTCTTTCTGATCGCGTGGTTGGTGTTGCCTGCGGCTATCGTCTGCGAGACGGTCTTCAAGCAGTTGCATGGCGTATTCCTGTCGGCGTGCGAGCAGGGAGATTCCGGCAGTTCGTCCCATCATGAGCCAGCCCTTCCCGACGACTGCAACCTTGGCTTGTGTCTCGATGCCAAGACTTTCGATCACAGCAACCACGGCCTCTTCGATCAGAAGCTGGAGATTTTCTTCGCCTGGGTGATCTGTTGGCTGATACTGCTGATCCCGCCTAGAGCGACCGCTCGTTCGATCTCACCCCCGCCGCGTCTTCAGCGAAGGCGGCGCGTCCCTCTCATCTATCAATTCTGCACGCTGCTGAATTAGCGGATTTTTCCTAGCGACGCTGTGGAGAACTCCGGAGCCGTGACATTGCACGGGGCCGGGGTTTTCGGTATGCCCTGAATCTTGGGATTCAGGGACGTGAACTTCGTCAAGGGAGAGCTACTGTGCTCCGCTTACGCAAAATACATAGGCTGCATCGCCGGCCTTTTGCCTTCGTTCTGATCCTGATTGGCCTGGTTTATTTTTCATCGTCCCCTCGGGCGCAGGAAAAAGCGGCCTCGCTAAGCCTCGATGCAGCCGTTTCCCAGGCGCTTGCCAATAACCCGAGCCTTGCCGAAATCAAAACCCGCGCCGAAGCCATGGCGGCGGTTCCATCGCAGGCCGGCAGCCTGCCCGATCCCACTTTGAGCGTCGAAATGCTGAACCTCCCCACTGACAGCTTCGATGTCCGGGAGGATTTCATGACCATGGTGGATGTGGGGCTCAGCCAGACGATCCCGTTTCCGGGCAAGCTGGCGCTCAAGGAACAGGCCGCCGGCCTCGAGGCGGAAGCCGCCGCGCAAACGGTCGAAGAAGCCCGGCTACGCCTGGTGCGGGACGTGAAACTCCGGTGGTGGGAGCTGTTTTACCTGGAGCGGACGCTGCAAATTCTCGCCGAAACCGAAACCAGCCTGCGTGATCTGACCCGGACCGTTCAGGCACGCTACCGGGTCGGCGAAGTCCCCCAACAGGATGTGCTCCAGGCGCAACTGGATCTTTCCAAATTGGGCGAGGAGCGGCTGGTCCACACCGCCATGCACCATCGCGAAGTGGCCCGCCTCAACGCGCTGCTCGACCGCCCGCCGACGAACTTCTTCGATCTGGCTTACGATGAGCCGCAGGAGCTGCCGGAGGTGCTCGCCGAGGAGCAGCTGGACGAAACCGCGGAACAGGCGCGGCCGCTGCTGAATCAAAAACGGCGCACCGTCGATGCCGCTCAAAGCCGAGTGGAACTGGCAAAGAAAGACTATTACCCCGATGTCACCTTCAGCGCCGGCTATGCCTTTCGCGACCGCGCGCCCAACGGCGAGAACCGCAGCGATTTCGTCCGGTTCGGGGTAAGCCTGAACCTTCCCGTCTATGCCGGGCGCAAGCAGGCGAAGGCGGTGGATCAACAGCAAAGCGAGTGGCTGCGCGAAAAATACGCACTGCAAGACGCTCTCAGAAAAGTCCAGGCGGACATTGCCGCTACGCTGTCCGACTACCGGCGCGCCAAGGACCACCACGCCTTGTTGCGGCACGAAATCATCCCCCTGGCCGAACAGACCGTCGCGTCCCTCAGAGCAAATTTCGAGGTCGGCAAGGCCGGCATGGCCGATCTGCTCCGCGCCACGGGCAGTCTCCGCAACGCCGAAATCCAGGCCTGGCAAGCTTACGCCCAAGCGCAGCAGGCTTTGGCCAAGCTCACCGCCGCCGCCGGCAAGGAGGCCTTATGAACCGATCGGCTGTACTTCTGGTATTGGCGGCGCTGATCATCGGCCTGGCTTCCGGCTATTGGCTGGCCGGGTTCCGCGAGGGCTCCGAACCGTCGACTCCCGCCGAGAAAAAAATCCTGTATTACCGCCATCCCACGAATCCCTCGGTCACCTCGCCGATCCCGGCGAAGGACGAGATGGGCATGGACTACGTTCCGGTCTACGAGGATCAGGCGCCGGAAACCGGGCAAGCGGAACCGCATCCAAGCGCCGAAGCGCCCAGGGAGCGCAGAATCCTTTACTACCGCAACCCGATGGGACTTCCCGACACATCGCCCGTGCCGAAAAAGGATTCCATGGGGATGGATTACATTCCCGTTTACGCCGACGAAGAAACGCCCAACGAAGCCAATATCATCAAAATCAGTCCCGATAAGATCCAGAAACTCGGCGTCCGCACGGCGGAAGCGGAACAGCGGGACCTGGTACGCACCGTCCGCGCGGTCGGCCTGGTCGAACCGGACGAGCGGCGATTCCATGCGGTGACGCTCAAGTTCGACGGTTACATCGAAAAACTCCACGTCAACGCCACCGGCCAATCGGTCAAGAAAGGGCAGCCGCTGTTCGAACTGTACAGCCCCGATCTGGTGTCCGCGCAGAACGATTACCTGATCGCACGGAACAGCCAATCGGCGCTGAACAACGCCAACCCGCGTACTCAAGCCGAGATGGAAAACCTGGTGCAAAGCAGCCTAGAGCGGCTGCGCTATTGGGGTATCTCCGAAACGGAAATCCGGCGGCTGGAACAACAGGCGGAGGTCCAGCGCAATCTGGTCATCCGCTCCCCGGTTTCCGGCGTGGTCATGGAAAAAATGGCCGTTGCCGGTATGCGAGCGATGGCAGGCGAGGCTTTGTTCAAGCTCGCCGATTTGTCCTCGATCTGGATTATCGCCGAGGTGTTCGAACAGGAACTCGGTCTGATATCGGCCGGGCAGACCGTCCGGGTGAGGCTCGACGCCTATCCGGGGCGGACCTTCGACGGCAAGGTTACATTCATCTATCCGACCCTCAACCCCGAAACCCGCACGGTCCGTGTTCGCATCGAGCTGCCCAATCCTCAAGGGCTCCTAAAGCCCATGATGTACGCCCATGTCGAGTTGGCCGGGACCGCCCGTCAAGCCTTGGCCATTCCCCAGTCCTCGGTGCTCGAAGGCGGCAAGCGTACGCAGGTTCTCGTGGACCGCGGAGAGGGCCGTTTCGAGCCGCGTATCGTCCGGCTGGGCACGCGCGGCGATGAGTGGGTAGAAGTATTGGAGGGTCTGAAAGCCGGCGAAAATGTGGTGGTCAGCGCCAATTTCTTGATCGACGCCGAGAGCAACCTGAAATCGGCCTTGGAAAGCTTTGATGCCCCGGAACCGCCGCCGGGTAATCACGCCGATCATGGGGGAATGTGATGCTGGGACGTCTCATCGAATGGTCGGCGCGTAACGTCTTTTTAGTGCTGCTGGCAACAGTATTCATCGTCTTCGCCGGCATTTATGCCGTGGCGAAAACTCCGCTGGACGCCCTACCCGATCTCTCCGACGCACAGGTCATCGTTTACACCGAATATCCCGGCCAAGCCCCGCAAGTGGTGGAAGACCAGGTCACTTACCCGCTCACCACCGCCATGCTGAGCGTGCCCCGCTCCAAGGTCGTGCGCGGTTTCTCGTTCTTCGGCGCGTCTTTCGTCTACATCATTTTCGAAGACGGGACCGACATCTATTGGGCACGCTCGCGGGTTCTGGAATATCTGAACTTCGCCTCCAACCGGTTGCCGATGGGCCTGACGCCCGCACTGGGGCCCGACGCCACCGGCGTCGGCTGGGTCTACCAGTATGTCGTGCTGGGCGCCCGGCAAACCTTGGCGGAACTCCGCAGTCTCCAGGACTGGTTCATCCGCTACCAACTCGCCAAGGCGCACGGCGTGGCCGAAGTGGCCAGCGTCGGCGGCTTCGTCCGGCAGTACCAGGTCGTCGTCGATCCGCGCCGGCTCCAGGCCTACGGAATTTCGCTGTCGACAGTCAACGAGACGATCCGGGCCAGCAACCGCGACGTGGGCGGGCGGGTCGTCGAAATGAGCGAGACCGAGTACATGGTGCGCGGCAAGGGGTACCTCCGCGGCGTCGGCGATCTGGAGCAACTGGTGCTCAAGGCCGAAAACGGCACGCCGGTGCTGCTCAGGGACGTGGCTCGGGTGGAGCTGGGGCCGGACGAACGGCGAGGGCTTACCGAACTGAACGGCGAAGGCGAGGCGGTTTCCGGCATCGCCATGGCCCGCTACGGCCAGAATGCCTTGGACGTGATCCGGAACGTCAAAGAGAAACTGGCCGAAATCAGCAGCGGCCTGCCGCAGGGCGTCTCGGTCGAAGCGGTGTACGACCGCTCGGGTTTGATTTTGCGCGCCATAGTCAATCTGCGCGAAAAGCTCGTCGAGGAAACCCTCGTTGTGGCCGCAGTCTGCATCGTCTTCCTGCTCCATATTCGAAGCGCTCTGGTGGCCATCATCATGCTGCCGATCGGGGTGCTGATCGCCTTCATTGTCATGCATCTTCTAGGCATCAACTCCAATATCATGAGCCTCGGCGGCATCGCGATCGCCATCGGTGCCATGGTGGACGCCGCCATCGTGATGATCGAAAACGCCCACAAGCATCTGGAACGGGCGGAGCCTCATGAAAACCGGCTCGCCATCATGATCAAGGCCGCCCGTGAGGTCGGCCCCGCCCTGTTCTTCAGCCTGCTGATCATTACCGTCTCCTTCCTCCCGGTGTTCGCGCTGGAAGACCAGGAAGGCCGCTTGTTCAAGCCGCTGGCCTACACCAAGACCTTCGCCATGGCGGGCTCGGCGCTGTTGTCGGTGACGCTGGTACCGGTGCTGATGCTCTTGTTCATCCGGGGGCGGATCGTGCCGGAGCACAAGAACCCGGTCAGCCGGGTGCTGATCTGGCTGTACCGCCCGGTCATCGCCTTCGTGCTGCGCTGGAAGAAGCTGACCATCGCTTTTGCCCTGCTGGTCCTGGCGGTGACGGTCTATCCCCTGTCCAAGCTCGGCAGCGAATTCATGCCCACGTTAAACGAAGGCACGCTGCTGTTCATGCCCATGAGTCTTCCGGGGCTTTCGGTGACGAAGGCGGCCGAGATCATGCAGACCCACAACCGCATCCTGAAGACCTTTCCGGAAGTCGAGTCGGTATTCGGAAAAGCCGGCCGCGCCGCCACCGCCACCGATCCCGCGCCTCTCGAGATGTTCGAAACCGTCGTCAATCTCAAGCCGGAGGACCGGTGGCGGCCGGGCATGACCACCGAGAAGCTGATCGCCGAAATGGACCGTGCCACCCAGATGCCCGGCGTCACCATCGCCTGGACCATGCCCATCAAGAACCGCATCGACATGCTCTCCACCGGCATCCGCACCCCCATTGGCATTAAGGTGTTCGGTAATGACCTGGCACAAATCGAACGGCTCGCCACCGAAATCGAATCCGTCGTCAAAACCGTGCCCGGCACCACCAGCGCCTACGCCGAGCGCATCACCGGCGGCTATTACCTGACCATCGATCCGGACCGCATGGCTCTGGCGCGCTACGGATTGAGCGTCGGGGCCCTACAGGATGTGATCGCTTCCGCGCTGGGGGGCGAGACGGTCACGACCACGGTGGAAGGACGGGAGCGCTACGGCGTAATCGTGCGTTATCCCAGGGAACTCCGCGACTCGCCCGAGGCTATCGCCACCCAGGTGCTGGTGCCGGTGCCGTCCGGCGCCATGATTCCCTTGGGGCAGGTGGCGCGCATCGGCTTGAACAAGGGTCCCGCGTCCATCCGCACCGAAAATGCCCTGCTGTCCGCCTACATCTACGTGGACCTCCGTGGGCGCGACATCGGCGGTTACGTGGAAGACGCCCGGAGAGCCGTGCGCGAACGGGTGAAATTCCCGCCCGGCTATTACATCACCTGGAGCGGCCAGTTCGAGTACATGGAACGCGCCAAGGCCAAGCTCCGCATCGTAGTGCCGATGACGCTCCTGATCATCGTCGTGCTGCTGTATCTCAACTTCAAACGCGTCACGGAGACGGTCATCGTCCTCCTGTCGCTGCCTTTTTCGCTGGTGGGCGGCATCTGGCTGATGTACTGGCTGGGCTACAACCTCAGCGTGGCGGTCGCGATCGGCTTCATCGCGCTGGCGGGCGTTGCGGCGGAAACCGGGGTAGTCATGCTGATTTATCTGGATCAGGCGCTGAATAAGCTGAAGGAGCGAAAGGCGGCCGCCGGGGAACCTCCGGCCCTTTCCGAGCTTTACGCCGCCATCATGGAAGGCGCGGTGGAACGGGTCAGGCCGAAGGTGATGACGGTCGTGGCCATCATGGCGGGCCTCTTGCCCATCATGTGGGGCTCGGGCACCGGTTCCGAAATCATGCGCCGCATCGCCGCGCCCATGGTGGGCGGAATGGTGTCGTCGACTTTATTGACCCTGATCGTGATCCCGGCGATTTATGCCCAAGTCAAAGGTTTATCCGTTAGAAAACCGCCCAGTGAGGCAAGGAGGTACGCCCGGAGATAGTTCGGGTTTGGTCCACTTCGAAGTTTGGCAGTGACAACCATTGAAAGGAAAAAGCCATGAAAGTCAGAATTTTATTAGCCGTTTTAGCCATGTTCGGTCTGTTGGCTTCCTGCGCGGAACCGAGTCGTCACCCGATGGACATGTCCGTGGCGGTTCAAAGCGCCAAGACCGGCGCCGACCATCAAGCGTTGGCCGATCACTATGAGGCGGTTGCGAGAGACATGGAAAACAAGGCCGAGGAACATAGACAAATCCTCGCGGAATTCCGGAAAGACCCCCATGACTATCCTCGGGAGTATAAAGGAGGAAGTTTCGAGGCCCATTGCAAAAGGCTGATCGATATCTACGAGCGGGCCGCCGCGGCCAATCGGGACATGGCGGAAGACCATCGCCAGATGGCGGGCGGAGCTAGGTAAATCCCGACCGGTTCGGGGACATGGAGGTCTCTCCATGTCCCTTGATCCGATCGAGAGTGACCGTTCAGATCCGACCTTCGGGCCAGGGTGAACACCACGCTCCGCTCAAGAGATTTAGACGGAGAACATCATGCCGGTCATAACAACGCCACCCGATCATCGATTTCCCTGGTATGTGCGGCTTTTCTTTTGGAACCAGAAGCGCCGCTATGGCAGCGTGCTGGAATCCGCTCGCCTGTGGGGACGAACGCCCAAAGTATTTGCCGCCCTGGCGTTGCTGTACGGTGCGCTCGACCGCCGTACGTCGCCTATCGAACCGCCGTTGCGTTCGCTCATCACGGTCCGCGTGTCGCAGATCAACGGCTGCCGTTTCTGCGTCGACCTCAACTCTTTCATCGTCCTCCGGCGTGGACTCGATCCCGAAAAGCTGGCGGCGATTGCCGAATTCGACAAGAGCCCACTGTTCAGCGAGCGGGAAAAGGCCGCACTGGCTTACGCGGAGGCCGTGACCGACTCGGGCCGCCACCCCACGTCAGAGCACTTCGAGCAATTGCGCCGCCATTTCGATGACGATGCCATCATCGAATTGACTGCCCTGATCGCCTTTCAAAATTTGTCCAGCAAGTTCAATGCGGCCTTGGGCGTAGAGCCCCAGGGATTCTGCAACATCGCTCCAAAAACGAAGGCATAGAAGGAGCCACCATGAGTTCAGTCAGTTTGTCAGCGACTAAGACTCAGACCTGGCACAACCAGCCGATCTCCGAGGTCGCCGGGCAATTGGCGACGGATATCGATGCTGGTTTGTCTTCCGAGGAAGTTTCGAAGCGCTTGGCTCGGCAGGGGCCGAACGAACTTCGCAAGGTCAAGGGGGTCTCCCTGCTGGCGCTTTTGCTGGGCCAGTTCAAGAGCCTCGTCATCTGGGTGTTGATCGGCGCGGCTCTCGCTTCCGTCGCGCTCGGTGAATTGGCCGACGGCATTGCCATTATTGCCATCGTGATTCTAAACGCGATCATCGGCTTTTTTCAGGAGTTTCGAGCCGAAAAGGCCGCCGCAGCACTGGCACATCTTGCCGCACCCAAGGCCCGCGTGATGCGTGGCGGGCATGCCACTGTGGTTACCGCCGCCGACATCGTGCGAGGTGATGTTCTGTTGCTGGAGGCGGGCGATCTGGTCGCGGCCGATGCCCGGCTGATCAAGACCGCAACGCTTCGCGCCAACGAAGCGCCGCTGACCGGCGAATCGGAACCCGTGGACAAATCGACGGGCGTCTGTCCCGTCGAAACGCCGCTCGCCGATCGCTACAACATGGTGTTTCTCGGCGCCAGCATCGTGGGCGGTTCCGGACGGGCTATCGTCGTCGAGACGGGTATGGACACCGAGGTCGGTCATATTGCTCGGTTGCTGCAAACGGCAGGCCGTGACGAAACCCCGCTACAGCATCGCCTGGACCGGGTCGGACGCCGCCTGCTTTGGATTTGCCTGGGCATCGTGGCCGTCGTCTTTGGCCTGGGATTGCTCCGTTCCAGCGAGCCATTCGAGTTATTCCTGGGCGCCGTGAGCTTGGTGGTGGCGGCGATCCCGGAAGGATTGCCGGCGGTGGTCACCGTGGCGCTTGCTCTCGGCGTGCAGCGCATGGCGAGGCGGAATGCCCTGGTTAGGCGTCTGCCTTCGGTCGAGACCTTGGGCTGCGCCCAGGTCATTTGCACGGACAAGACCGGCACGTTGACGGTAGGCGCCATGACGGTGCGGAAGATCGTCACTCGGGATCGTCTGTTCAGTGTAAGCGGCGAAGGCTACGTACCCGAGGGTTCATTCTTTTCCGATGGACGCGAGCGGCGGGATGACCCACTGCTGTTCGCCTTATTATGGGCAGCATCGGCCTGCAACGATGCGGAATTGATCGTCAAGGACGGACGCCCCGTAATAGTAGGTGATCCGACCGAGGGCGCATTGCTGGTCGCCGCCACGAAATGGGGCATCAATCTGGCTGCAATCGAGACCGAGATGCCTCGGTCCGCCACGTTGCCGTTCGATTCCGACCGCAAGCGCATGACTGTGATTCGGCGGTTTGAGGAGGAATTCCGTGCTTTCGTAAAAGGCGCTCCCGAAGTCGTTCTCGAACGCTGTACCTCCATACGCACCGAAAACGGCGTTAGACCCATGACCGCTGAAGACCGCGTGGCCATGGTCCGCTCCGCCGCTTTGTTGGCCCATGATGCCTTGCGGGTGTTGGCCATCGCCGAACGGCCGTTGCAAACCGCTGAAACAACATCCCTTCATGACTCCGAAATCGAACAGGAATTGACCTTGCTCGGACTGGTCGGTCTACAGGACCCGCCGCGCGCGGAAGCCCGCGAGGCGGTCGCCAAGTGCAAACGGGCCGGGATCAAGACCGTCATGATCACCGGCGACCATCCCGACACCGCCGGAGCCATCGCCCGCGAAATGGGGATTTTCGATAAGCAGGACGAGGTAGTCCAGGGCGCCGAACTGGAAAAGATGTCCGATGACGAACTTCGGGGACAGGTGCGGCGCACCGCGGTCTATGCCCGCGTCACCGCCGAGCACAAGCTGCGGATCGTGCGGGCTTGGAAGGAAACCGGCGCAGTCGTGGCAATGACCGGGGACGGCGTCAATGACGCCCCGGCGCTCAAGGAGGCCTCTATCGGCGTCGCCATGGGCATCACCGGCACCGAAGTGACCAAGGAAGCGGCCGATCTCATCATCACCGACGATAACTTCGCCTCTATCATCGCCGCTGTGGAGGAAGGCCGCGGCATCTACGACAACATTTCCAAGACGCTGGGTTACCTGCTCGCCGGCAATGCCGGCGAATTGACGGTCATGCTGGTCGCGGCGCTGGTGGACTGGCCGCTGCCGCTGTTGCCGCTGCATCTTCTCTGGATCAACCTGGTGACCGACGGACTGCCCGCGCTGGCGCTGGCGACCGATCCCATAGCCCCCGACGTGTTGACACGCCCGCCGCGCCGCCCCCAGGCCGAACTGCTTGATCGGGATTTCCTCATACTGACCTTGCTGACCGGCTTTCTGACGGCGAGTGTTTCCCTCGGCGCGTTTGCCTATGAATGGTATGTCGATGGCAATCCGGAACAGGCCCGCGACGCCGCCTTCACGGCCCTCGTGTTCGCTGAACTCTTGCGGTCTTTCGGCGCCCGCAGCAATACCCGAACCATTTGGCAGGTCGGGCTGTTTTCCAATTTGAAGCTGTTCCTGGTTGTCGCGATCAGTCTTTCATTCCAATATGGAATCCATCATATTCCGGCCTTGCAGAACCTGTTCGGCATAGAGCCGATCACGATGACTCAATGTCTGGCCTGGACTGGGCTGGGATTCATTCCTTTGGCTGTGCTCGAACTGAGAAAATTAATCCGCCGAATACCCAAATCTACCGCTGCCTCCGAGGAGAGGATATGAACGGTTTCCTTCTGATCCTCCTTCTTTTCTTGGGAGGCGAGGCTTTGGCGGAGCCGCCCGAAGAACTCACGGAAACAGGGCCGGGCGTGGCTCTCGACCAACTCGTACAGGAGGCACTGGACAACAATCCCGACATCCGCGCCAGCCTGCAACGCTTCGAAGCCGCCAAGGCCGTCATTCCGCAAGTGCAAACCCTGCCCGACCCCAAGGTGACCCTCGGATATAGAGACATCGCAGAGCAGCGGGAAGTGATGTACGGCCTGAGCCAGGAAATTCCGTTTCCCGGCAAGCTGGGACTCAGGGGTGAAATCGCCTCGCGTGAATCGGACCGCATGGAGCAGGATTATCTGGCGACACGGTTAACCGTCATCGCCAGGCTCAAGGAGGCTTTCTACGATTTGCACTTCGTGCACGATTCGATTGCGGTACTCGGCAAAACCAAACGGCTGCTCCAGGATTTCGAGCAAACCGCGAATGCCCGCTATGGTGTAGGCCAGGCGGCCCAGCAAGATGTTTTGCGGGCGCAGACCGAGATTTCCCGCTTGTTGGCTCGGCTTGCTTCGCTGGAACAGAGAAAGCTTTCTCTCCATGCGGATATCAACCGAATTCTGAACCGCCTGCCTGCCGACCCGATGAACGCCCCGGAGGAGATCCGGTTTACCCCCATGCGCCACTCGCTTGCCGCGCTGAATGCACGGCTGGATCAGGTCTCCCCCTTTCTGCGGGGCGAGCAAAAAAACCTGGAGCGAGGCAACCGGGCGATCGCCCTGGCCAGGCGGGAATATTATCCGGACTTCGAACTCAATGCCTTGGGGTTGCGCGACCGGAAAATGGGAATGGATGGCTATCAGGTCATGCTGAACGTCAAAGTTCCCCTCTATTACGCCACCAAGCAGCGCGAGGGGGTGCGCGAGGCGGTGGCCAGCCGCGAGGCGGTGTTCCAGGATCTTCAGGCGCTGCGACAGGAGTTGCTGGCCCGAATCAGGGATGACGTGGCCCAAGCCGGGCGCGCCGAACAGCTCGTCAAACTGCTACGAGACGCCATTATTCCCCAGTCGCGCCTGACCTTGGCTTCCGCCCAAGCGAGTTACATAGTCGGCAAGGTGGATTTTCTCACCCTGCTCAACAGCCTCTTGACCTTGCAGGAAAACGAACTGGAATACCACAGCGAATTGGCCGAGCACGAAAAAGCTTTGGCCCGCCTGGAAGGACTCATCGGAGAAACACCATGACCCCACGAATCCGAGATGGGCTCATAGGCATTCTGCTGGGTATAGTCCTGACCCTGGCGTTCCTTCTGTTCTTCCGATCCGTCCCGCCGAAGCCGACGGAGACGCCTCGACAGCCATCCGTCCCCATGGCGGAGACTTCGGCAGATAGCGAAGCGGACCACCAAAAGCACGCCGAGCCTTCCAATAATACGATGGTGATCAGCCCGGAACGTTTGCAGTCCATCGGGGTGAAATTCGAACCCGTCGAGCGGCGGGCCATGGAGCGGACGATCCGGACGGTCGGCCGGGTGGAGGTCGACGAACGGCAGCTCGCCCGCGTGACCATCAAGCTGGAGGGCTGGATCGACCGGCTGTTTGTCAATTACACGGGAGAGCGGGTCAAGCAGGGTCAGATGCTTTTCACGCTCTACAGTCCGGAACTCTTGGCCACCCAGGAGGAATACCTGATCGCCTGGCGAGCCCGCCGGACCTTGGGCGACAGCGAATTTCCCGAAGTCGCCTCGGGTGCGAAAGCCCTGCTGGAGGCCTCGCGCCGGCGGCTGCTCCTCTGGGACATCGAGGAAAGCCACATCCGGGATCTGGAGCGGACCGGCGAGGTGCTGAAAACGCTGCCCATTCACGCCCCGCAGAGCGGCACCGTGATCAACAAGATGGCCGTAGTGGGATTGCAAACGAAGCCCGGCGACGAGTTGTATACCATCGCCGACCTGTCCCGCATCTGGGTCATCGGGGACATTTACGAATACGAGTTACCCCTCGTCGCGATAGGCCAGACCGCCATTGTGTCGCTGTCCTATGCGCCGGATGTATCGCTTAACGCACGTATCGGATTCATTTATCCGACCGTCGATCCGGAAACGCGCACCGGTAAGGTCCGGTTCGAGCTGGACAATCCTGGCGAACGGCTCAAGCCCGGCATGTACGCCAACGTGGAACTCAGGATTCCGCTGGGTCAGCGGTTGGTCGTACCAAAAGATGCGGTGCTGGAATCGGGAGAGCGGCAGATCGTCTTCATTCATAAGGGTGGAGGCCGGCTCGAATGGCGTAACGCCAAGATCGGCCTGCGCAGCGGGGACCGGGTCGAAGTGCTGGAAGGACTCACCGAAGGCGAGCACGTGGTGATCTCGGCGAACTTTTTGATCGACTCCGAGAGTCAGTTGAAGGCAGCTGTGGGGGGTATGGCGGGGATGAAACATTGAGGTACGCATATGAGCGGTTGTTGCGATCACGGTTGTTCTTTAGATCGGCTACGCGAACGACAGCGCGGAACACTACGGATCGTTCTCGGTATTAACGCCGTGATGTTTTTTGTCATCGTTGCTGCCGCATTTTATGGCAAATCATCAGCCCTGTTATCCGACAGCCTTGATAATCTCGGAGACGCGTTGACCTACGGCCTCAGTCTTTATGCAGTTTCGAGAGGCTCTGTCACCAAAGCTAGAGTGGCTCTGTTTAAAGGCGGGCTCATTTTTCTCGCGGCTTCCGCTGTGATTGCTCAAATCGTGTCCAAACTGGTGGCGCCAACCGTCCCTGTCTTCGAGGTTATGGGCGTGTTCAGTCTTCTAGGTCTTGCCGCCAACTCCCTTTGCCTCTTCCTTCTATGGCGCCATCGCCATGAAGACGTAAATATGAGTTCGGTATGGGAGTGTTCGCGAAACGACATCGCGTCAAATCTGTCCGTCTTTGTCGCAGCCGGCGCGGTCTGGGTCACCGGTTCGGGCTGGCCCGATATTGTCGTTGCGTCCTGTCTTGTGCTGCTTTTAATGCGTTCCGCTATCGGCGTCATGGCTGCTGCAAGGGCAGAGCTTCATGCGGCAACCTAATGTTACTTCGGGCCTTCATATTGGATCAGTAGTAGGTCGGGCATGTGCTCATGCCCGACCTATCTGGCTGGCATTCAATCCGTTCCCGAGCGTATCCCGTCGGAGATCGGATGCGCACTGAAGCGTTTTAGCACATGAACGGCCTCGCGTTCGTGGGGATCAATCCGAAAGCCCGCCTCTTCGACCATCGCCTCGGTCCGTCGATTCGGACGGCAGCCGCCACTGAGGGCAGTCCAAAGCGGCTGGACGCGGTCCTGGAGCCAGGCCCTAAATGGCCGGCTGGAGCGCACGTGCTCCAGCATCCGGAGTTGTCCTTCGCTACGGAGGACCCGGCGAATTTCGCGGAGTCCCTGCACAGGGTCGTCCACACTACAGAAGACGAGACTGCTGACCACGGTATCGAAGGCGCCTTCCCGGAAAGGTAAAGCCTCCACCCGAGCGGCAACGAGCGGGACATGTGGAGCCCGCCGCCGGGCGCGCGCCAGCGACTCCAAGTCAGGGTCCAACCCGATCACGTCTACGCCGGGAGGATAGAGCGGCAAATTACGGCCAGTACCGCAACCCACTTCCAGGACACACCCGCCGGCGGTGTGTGCCAGCGCGCGGCGCCAGTGCGCGAGTCCCAGCGCGTCAGCCAGACTCATGACACTGTCGTATAGCCAAGGGATATGTTCTATACCGCGCATATACCAAACTCCTAAAAGGGGGGACTACCCGTGGTTGAAAAACTCATCGAATTTTGCGCCAAGAACCGCCTCATCGTGTTCCTGATGGTCTTCGGCTCCGCCTCCGCGGGCCTGTGGTGCCTGAAAAACACCCCCGTCGACGCACTGCCGGACCTCTCCGATACCCAGGTCATCGTCTACACGACCTGGATGGGACGCTCTCCGGACCTGGTGGAAGATCAGATCACCTATCCCATCATCACAGCCCTGCTGTCGGCGCCCAATGTGACGGTCGTGCGGGGATTTTCGGATTTCGGCTATTCCTACGTCTATGTCCTGTTCAAGGACGGCACCGACATCTATTGGGCGCGCTCCCGCGTGCTGGAATACCTCAACCAGTTGGCCGGCAAACTGCCGGAAGGCGTGACGCCGCAGCTCGGACCGGACGCCACGGCGGTGGGCTGGGTGTTCCAGTATGCTCTGGTGGATACGACCGGACAGCAGGACCTGGCTTCCCTGCGTTCCTTCCAGGACTGGTATCTGCGTTACTGGCTCCGCGCCGTGGACGGCGTTGCCGAGGTGGCCAGCGTGGGCGGCTTCGTGCGCCAGTATCAGATCAATCTCGATCCCACCAAGGTGCTGGCTTACCGGCTCAACCTGAACGAGATCATCGACAAGGTGCGGATGAGCAACCTCGACGTGGGCGGACGGGTGGTGGAGTTCTCCGGAGTGGAATACATGATCCGGGGACGCGGGTATATCAAATCCACCGCCGATATCGAGCAAATTGCGGTGGGCGTGACCCCGAATGGCACGCCGATTCTGCTGCGCGAGGTCGCCACAGTCGGTTTGGGGCCGGACATGCGGCGCGGACTCGCGGAACTGGATGGCCGGGGCGAAGCGGTGGGCGGCGTGGTCGTCATGCGCTATGGGGAGGACGCCCCCGCCGTCATCGAGCGGGTCAAGGCCAAGCTCAGGGACATCGAGCCTTCCCTGCCCAAGGGCGTCAAGATCGTCACCGCCTACGACCGCAGCGATCTGATCCGCGAATCCATCGCCACCGCCAACGAAAACCTGGCGGAAGAACTGATCGTCACCGGCGTGCTGATCGTCGCTTTCCTTCTGCACATCCGCTCCGCGCTCATTCCCATTATCACCTTGCCTTTGGCGGTGCTGATCGCCTTCATTCCCATGTATTTCTTCGGCGTGGGCATGAACATCATGAGCATCGGCGGCATTATTCTCGCCATCGGCGATATGGTGGACGCTCCCATCGTCATCGTGGACAACGCCCACAAACGCCTTGAGGAATGGGAGCGGGACGGCCGGCCGGGCGACCGGTTGCAGGTGCTGATCGACTCGGCCAAGGAAGTGGGGCCGGCGATCTTCGCCTCGGTGCTGGTCATCGCCATTTCCTTCATCCCGGTTTTCGTCCTGGAAGCGCAGGAAGGCCGTATGTTCAAGCCTCTGGCCTGGACCACCAACTTAGGAATCGCCGTTACCGCGGCACTGACGGTCACGCTGGTTCCGGCCTGTTTGCCGGGCCTGATGCGGGGCCGGATCGTTCCCGAACTGCGCCACCCCGTGACCCGCCTGTTGCGGCGGTTGTACGCGCCGGTTTTGGCCTTGGCCTTGCGCCACCGGGCCGGTCTGGTGGCGCTGTCTTTGCTGCTGTTGGCCAGCATCGCCGTGCCGTTTCAGCGCATGGGTTCGGAATTCATGCCGCCGCTATACGAAGGCACCATCCTTTATATGCCCACCACCTTGCCGGGCATTTCCGTGACCGAGGCAGGCAAACTGTTGCAGCAAATGGACCAAAAGCTCAAGGCATTTCCGGAGGTGGAGCGGGTGTTCGGCAAATCCGGCCGCGCCGAAACCTCCACCGATTCGGCGCCGTTTTCCATGATGGAGGTGGTAGTGGAACTGAAGCCCAAGGAACACTGGCGGGAAGGCCTAACCTACGAAGACCTAATCGCCGAGATGGATCGGGCCTTGCAGTTTCCGGGGGTGACCAACGCCTGGACCATGCCGATCAAGGCGCGCCTCGACATGCTGACCACCGGCGTGCGTACACCGGTCGGAATCAAGATCTTCGGCCCGGATCTCAACACCATCGAGAGCATCGGCAAGAGCATCGAGATGATCGCCCAGGAAGTCCCCGGCACGCGCAGTGTCTACGCCGAACGGGTGGCGGGCGGCTATTTTCTGGATTTCGCCATTAAGCGCGAGGAAATCGCACGCTTTGGGCTAACCGTCATGGACGTGGGCAAGATCATCGAGTCGGCCATCGGCGGCGAGAGCATCACCACCACGGTCGAAGGGCGCGAGCGCTATCCGGTCAACCTCCGCTATCTCCGCGAGTTGCGCGACGATTTGGACAAGCTGGGTCGGGTGTTGGTCAGTACGCCGAACGGTGCCCAAGTGCCGCTGGCGCAACTGGCGGACCTTCGCATGATCAGCGGGCCGTCCATGATCCGGGACGAGGACGGCATGCTGTCCGGGTATGTCTACGTGGACATGGCCGGGCGCGATGTGGGAGGTTATGTGGAGGACTTGAAGCGGGCCGTGCAGGGAAAGGTCGAACTGCCCGCCGGCTATACCATCGCCTGGTCGGGCCAGTACGAATTCATGCAGCGGGTCAAGGAGCGGCTGAAGTTGGCGGTCCCGCTGACCGTCGCCATCATCTTCGTGCTGTATTACTTCACCTTCCGCTCCACGGCCGAAACCGTCGTTGTCATGCTGGGCCTGCCCATGTCGCTGGTAGGCGCCGTGTGGCTACTGTTCCTGCTGGACTACAATCTCAGCATCGCGGTGTGGGTGGGGATTATCACCGTGATCGGCACGGCGGCCGAAACCAGCGCCGTGATGCTGGCCTATCTGGACGAAGCCTGCCGCCGCCGCCAAGCGGAGGGCGGATTGCGCAGCCTGGCCGATCTGATCGAAACCGTCCATAACGGCGCGCTGGAGCATATCCGGCCCATGGCGATGATCGGCCTGGTGGACATCGTCGGGCTGTTGCCCGTCATGTGGGCGAGCGGCACCGGCGCGGACGTGATGAAGCGCCTGGCCGCACCCCAAATCGGCGGGGTCTTTTCGGCCATGCTGCTGACGCTGCTGGTCATTCCAGCGGTTTACGTGATCTGGCGCTGGCACGCGGATGTGGGGCATCGGACGGAAATGGAAAAGTGATCATTCGCAGGCTTCTATATTTTTTACTGCCTTCGACGATTAGTTCTTTCCGGATACCGCGATTCTGAACCGGCGCATCGGGAGATAAAAAGCCCTCGGCTTCGGAGCCGAGGGCTTGAATGCAGGCGAATTTAAAACGGGGTATCTTCGTTTTAGCCGGACAGTACTAAACCGTCGAGATACGTAAAACTCATGGTGAGTCGATTATTCCGCCTGTTTTTTTTCCTCAAGATGAGTTGCAGCTTTGTCCGCTGCTTCCCCTGCTTCCTTGGCATGATCTTTTTTAGCATGGCCCTTGGCTTTTTTTATCTCGCTGAAAGCCTTCGTGTCATGCTCGGCTTTTGGGTTTTCTCCCGTGACGGCTTTCGAGGGCTGAGCATAGGGATGCTCTTTATTTTCCTCAATCGCGTGTTGTTGCGCTTCCTCCGTGTGTTTTGCAGCACCTTCCGCATCCCCTTTCTTACCGCTTTCTACGGCCTGATCCAGATGCTCCGTGGCTTCTTTCGCATGCTTTTCTGCATAAACTGCGGCGGAGACCCCGAACAGCGAAAAGGCCCCGGCCAATATTACCGAGATAACAGGTTTTCTTACGTACATATATCGAATTTCCTAGTAGTTATTAATTAGTTTTTCTTTCAATCTGTGCTTTATTGTGCATTGACGAAAATGGTAGCACGAACGAGCAAAAAGACGTTTACAAACCTCTGTTCAGTGCTGCAATGATGGAACAAAAAGCTTGATCGTTGTTTTCCGTGCAATGCTCAACCAAATCGGCAAGCGTTCGCTCCATACCCTGCAGACTCTCGATCCGCTCGCGGATCGCGGCGAGTTTTCTTAAAGCAATCTCACGCGCTTCCCGGCAGTGGCGGCCATCTTCGAGACTCAATAAGTCCGCGATTTCGGCAAGCGAAAAGCCGAGCTTTTGGGCTTCCTTGATGAAGCGCACCCGCAAAACGTCATTTTCGGTATAGCGCCGAATGCCGCTTAAAGGCTTTTCCGGTTCGGCCAGCAAGCCGCGCCGCTGGTAGAAGCGAACGGTCTCGACATTCACCCCCGCTTTTTTTCCTAAGGCGCCAATCGTGAAATTTTCTTGCATCATGGTCTTGACTCCGTACTTGGGTACGGAGCTTATAGTACGTTTTCCGTCATAACTTGTTCTATTGCCATGAACCAGAAACAAGCCTTGATTTCGGGCGTGCTTGCGGGTATCGGCGCGAGCTTGTGCTGTGTGGCGCCGCTGGTCTTGCTGGGTCTCGGTATCGGCGGGGCCTGGGTGGCAAACCTGACCCTCTTCGAGCCGGTCCGGCCGGTGTTTCTCCTGTTGACCCTCTTTTTCCTCGGCCTGGCCTTCCGCAAGCTCTACCTGGCTCCCCCGGCATGTGATCCCGGCAAGCCCTGCGCGGAAGGCGCAACCCTGAAGAGGCGCCGCATCGTCTTTTGGCTGGTGGCCGTTCCTTTGCTGGGTCTGGTGGCGTTCCCGTGGTACGCCCCGCTCTTATTGAGGTGAGCATCATGAAAACCTTCGTTTCTTTCATTTTACTGTTTAGCCTTGTGGCCGGCACAGCTCTGGCCGCACCGCGCATTGCGACGCTCGAAGTGCAAAACATGACGTGTCCGGTGTGCCCCATTACGGTCAAGAAAGTGCTTGAGCGCGTGACCGGCGTGCAACAGGTCTCCATCGATTACGAGCATAAACGCGCCACCGTACATTTCGACGACGCCGCGACTTCGGCGGATACGCTCACCGAAGCGACCAAGGCCGCCGGTTATCCGTCCACCCTCAAGGAGATCGCGCCATGACGGGCGTCATTTCGGAATCGACTCTGACCTGCCCGGAGTGCGGGCATGCGGAAACCGAATCGATGCCGGCCGATGCCTGCCAGTATTTCTATGAGTGCAAAGCTTGCGGCGTGCTGCTCAAGCCGAAGCCCGGCGATTGCTGCGTATTCTGCTCCTATGGAACGGTGAAATGTCCGCCCGTACAGCAGGAGTCGGATTGCTGCGGCCGATCATCGTGATCCGAACGGATACTCCGGACGACTGAAGCGGCCGGCCGGTTTTTTATCGTATATGAACGTGCGTTTCACGGGCGCAGTCTCAGAATATAGAGTGAAACATCTGGACGAGGCTCTTCTCAGAACCCGAGGATAACCTGCAAATGACCATGCAATTCGCCAGCCGAACGGACTCAGCCCTATACACCTGCCCCATGCATCCCGAAATCCGGCAGCCGCAGCCGGGCCAATGTCCCAAATGCGGCATGGCGCTCGAAAGGGCGGGAGAACCCGCCGGGCCCGCCCGGACCGAATACGTCTGCCCGATGCATCCCGAGATCGTTCGCGACCGTCCCGGCAACTGCCCGATCTGCGGAATGGCCTTGGAACCGCGGCAGGTCGAGATGGAAGAGGAAAACCTCGAGCTCAAGGCGATGTCCCGGCGGTTTTGGGTGAGCGCCGCCTTGTCGCTGCCGCTGCTGGCCTTGGTGATGCTGCACGATATGGCGCCGGCCCTGATGCCGGAGCAGCTCACGGTGCGAAGACTGCAATGGCTCGAACTGATTTTGGCCACGCCGGTGGTGCTCTGGGCCGGAGCGCCGTTTTTCCAGCGCGGCTGGCAGTCGGTGGTCAACCGCCATCTCAATATGTTCAGCCTCATCGCGCTCGGCGTCGGCATGGCCTGGGTTTACAGCGTCGTGGCCGTTCTCGTTCCGCGAATCTTTCCGCCCGCCATGCTCACGGAAGAGGGTACGGCGGCGGTTTACTTCGAGGCGGCGGCGGTCATCACCGCCTTGGTGCTGCTGGGACAGGTGCTGGAGCTTCGAGCCCGGACCCGAACCGGCGCCGCGATCAAAGCCCTGCTGGGGCTGGCGCCCAAGACCGCGCGCCTGGTGCGGGAGGATGGCAGCGAGGTGGACGTCGCGCTCGGTCAAATCGAAGTCGGGAATGTGTTGCGTGTGCGTCCCGGGGAGAAAATCCCCGTCGACGGCATTCTGGTGGAAGGTTCGAGCGCCGTGGACGAATCGATGGTGACCGGCGAATCCCTCCCCGTCGAGAAAACCGCCGGAGCCCGGCTGATCGGCGCTACGGTAAACGGCACCGGCAGCCTTTTGATGCGGGCGGAACGGGTGGGCAGCGATACCCTGCTGGCGCAGATCGTCCACATGGTGAGCGAGGCCCAGCGCAGCCGGGCCCCGATCCAGAGATTGGCCGATGTCGTCGCCGGGTATTTCGTGCCGGCGGTCATCATGGTCGCCATTCTCACCTTTATCGCCTGGTCGCTGTGGGGCCCCGAACCCCGATTGGCCTATGCCATCGTCAATGCCGTTGCCGTCCTGATCATCGCTTGCCCGTGTGCGTTGGGACTCGCCACTCCGATGTCCATCATGGTCGGAGTGGGCCGAGGTGCGGTCGAGGGAGTGCTCATCAAGAATGCCGAAGCCTTGGAACTTCTGGAAAAGATCGACGCGCTGGTGGTCGACAAAACCGGCACGCTGACCGTAGGCAAGCCGCGTCTGATGTCGGTCGTTCCCATGGCAGGCTTTTCGGCGAGCGAGCTATTGCGCCTGGCCGCCAGCCTGGAGCGAGCCAGCGAACACCCGTTGGCCGAGTCCCTGGTAAAAGGCGCCCAAGATCAGGGTCTCCGCCTGGCCGAGGTCGGTGAGTTCCAGTCGATGACCGGTTTGGGCGTGATCGGGCGGATCGAAGACCGGAAAGTGGCCGTCGGCAACGCCAAGCTGATGAGCGAACTCGGCGTTAATCTTGATTGGGATCAGGCCGATGCGCTTCGGCAGGATGGGCAAACCGTGATGTTTGTGACCGTCGACGATCGGCCGGCCGGGTTGATCGGTGTCGCCGACCCCATTAAGGCCTCAACTCCCGAAGCGATCGAGGCTTTGCACAAAGAAAGCATCGATGTCGTCATGGCCACCGGCGACAACCGCACCACCGCCCAGGCCGTGGCCGGCCGGCTCGGGATCGATCGAATAGAAGCGGAAATGCTCCCCGAGCAAAAGGTCGATATCGTCAAACGACTGCAAACGGAGGGCCGACAAGTCGCCATGGCCGGCGACGGGATCAACGATGCGCCGGCCTTGGCCTTGGCGCAGGTCGGCATCGCCATGGGCGCCGGCACCGATGTGGCCATGGAGAGCGCGGACGTAACGCTGGTGAAAGGCGATCTGCGCGGCATCGTCAAAGCCTACCGGCTGAGCCGGGGGACCATGCGCAACATTCGGCAGAACCTGTTTTTCGCCTTCATCTATAACGCATTGGGCGTTCCCGTAGCGGCCGGCGTGCTGTACCCATTCTTCGGATTGTTGTTGTCCCCGATGATCGCCGCGGCAGCCATGAGCCTGAGTTCGGTCTCGGTGGTCGCCAACGCCCTCCGGCTGCGCCGAATGCAGTTGTGACGGAAATCAAGCCACTCGGCTGACCGCCCCCGACCGAATCATGACTTTAGGTAGATTCGCTTATTGTTGCCATCCGGTTTAAGAAGGAACAATCCAGGCGGGGTCGTCGTCCATGGATTTTTCGGAAGGAACGTTATGGAAAAACTGGCATCGGGCAACGCTAAATGCATACTCGCAACGCTGGGACTCTTAGCCGTGGTATCGGGCTGCGGGGGCATGAAGAAAAAGAACCCCGGCGTACAGCCCGAAGGCCGGGGAAAAACCACGAAGACCCAAGTGCTCGAAACCGGGGCCGCAATGCTGCAAAGCCAATCGCCCCTGCGCCCGATGGATATCTATCTATCGGGTTTCCATGTTGCGAAAAGGAATCCGTCCCATCAGATGGAAGCGCACCACTATTGTCACCAGGTCAACGAGGACTTTGCCCAGTGCGTGCTGTTCGACGGCAACACCACCCAAGCCAACCTCATCGGAATCGAATACATCATCTCGGAAACGCTGTTCGAGTCTCTGCCTCTCCAAGAGAAAAGATACTGGCACCCCCACAATTACGAGATCCTTTCCGGCCAGCTCACCGCGCCGGGAATACCCGAAACAGCCGAAAAGGCGCTCATGAGAGGAAAAATGAACAGCTACGGCAAGACCTGGCATGTATGGAACTCGGCGCCGTTCGGAAGACATGGCGATAAGATGCCTTTGGGCGCTCCCATCCTCGAATGGTCGTTCAATCGCGACGGCGAGGCGCTGCCGGGCTTGATCGAAGAACGGGACCGGCGGATGAGAACCGATGTCGCCCAAGATCGGCTCAACCGGAAAGACCTTGTCCCCTTGGCCAAACCCCAGACCGGCGTAACCGTTTTGAAAAAGAAGTTCTCCGGGCCGACCAAGTCCATCCCGGGGGTAATGGACAAGAACAGCAAGCGGTCCCAAAATCCGCAACCGGTCAGCCGATTCTCGGATTAGCATTGACGACTATGAATCAGACCTCGGCGTAAGAAGCGAATCGCGTACGGAAACACGCGCCATCCGAGATCATTTATTCGTCAGCCGTTCCGGTTTCACCACCCTTCAGCCTAAAGCCATCCAGCGAAGATAACTCTATTCGCCTCCCGACGGCGGATAAGTCCGTGGAGTAGGCGAATTGTCAGCAGGCGGACGTTCCGAAGGCTGAGTGCCCACGTCTTGACGGATCACGATCGCCAGTTCCGCGCGGCGGTTTTCCGCCCGGCTGGCCTCATCGGTGCTCGAGAACTTCGGCGCTCGCTCGCCCATGCCCTGCTGCGAGATGCGGGCGGCATTGATCCCGTTGGCAACCAGGTAGCTGGCTACGCTCCCGGCGCGTTGCTTGGAAAGCCGCTGGTTGCCGCTGTCCGACCCGACATCGTCGGCATGCCCGGTGACGTTGACGGTGGACTCGGGATTCTGGTTTAGAACCGACGCCACCGATTTCAGAGCGCTTTGCGCTTGAGGCGTCAAACTGGCCGAACCGGACGGAAAGGAGACATTCAGATTGAGGGTATTTTTCGCGGTGCGTTGCACGTCTATACCGGCCTCTTCCAATGCCAGACGCATCGCCCGCCCCTGGCGGTCCACATCCATGACTGTACCTCGAGGACGCTTCTCGCCTGTTTGCGGATCGGTCGCACAGCCCGCCAACAACGCCGAGCACAAACTCACCACAAGCCATCGCCTATTCATAATAACCTCCTGTCATCTTCCTATTCGATGGATCGTCAGACATCACCATTATCTGTCGGCCGTTCCGGTGTCTCGCTCTCTTCGGCGCTACGCCGGCCAACTCGCTTGTCTCCGATTCCCGCTCATCCATGGTGGGACTAACGATTCAATTAACGGCCCCGTTCCTCAGCGGGGATAGCTATACCCGCCGCCCGAAGGAGGATAAGTCCTTGGCGTGACTGGGCTGTCCGAGGGCGGATAACCACCGGCGGGCGGGTAGCCGCCGGATGGCGGACGCCCCGACGGAGGGTAATTCCCTTGCGGCGGAGCGCTGCCGGGCTGAGCGCCCACATTTTGATTGGCTACGATCGCCAGTTCCACGCGGCGGTTTTGTGCTCGGTTGCCCTCGTCAGTATTGGGGAATTTCGGCATTCGCTCGCCCATACCCTGCTGGGAAATACGGGCGGTATTGACCCCGCCTGAGATCAGGTAGCCGGCCACGCTCCCGGCGCGTTGCTCGGAAAGCCGTTGGTTGTAACTGTCCGACCCGATATCGTCGGTATGCCCGGTCACGTTGATGGTAGATTCGGGGTATTGGTTCAGAACCGACGCCACCGAGTTCAAAGCGCTTTGCGCTTGAGGCGTCAGAGTGGCCGAATCGAATGCAAAGGTAATATTGCTGGGCATGTTCAGATTGAGGGTGTTTTCCGCGGTGCGTTGCACGTCTATGCCGGTGCCCTGCAACGACTCACGCATCGCCCGCTCCTGGCGGTCCATGTAAGCTCCGACAGCCGCACCCACGGCGCCACCGGCTAATGCGCCCCAACCGGCATTTGCGGCATCGTTGCCGCCGAACAATGTGCCGGCGCCCGCGCCGACCGCCGCGCCGATACCGGCGCCTTTACCCAAGTTGCTTATTCGCCTCTCGCCCGTATACGGATCGGTCGTGCAGCCTGATAGCAGCGCTACGCATACACCAGCTAAAAGCCACCGCCTGTTCATAAGACGCTCCCGTCACCTTCATCAAGGTCCTGCTTCAATATCCATTCGCCTGCAACGACCTGTCGAGCCTATCTACTCCTCGGCAAACCCGCCGTAATCGACCGGCAAAAAATAACTTCTCCACCCGACATCCGTTTCGATGGACTACATTGTCAGACATCCCCAAGCGTTCTTAGTGCCCGGCACAAGACCGGAAACGATCATCGGCACCTATAAATGCCGGCGCATAGTCTCGACGTCGGATTGGCGGACCTTGAGAAAAAAAGGAATTAAGTGCCGAAAATAATGTCTTGAGCTAAAGATGAAAGGCAGGAAGAAACGCGGAGTGTAACCGCAAGGCACGCCATGCCTGATCACGGAGAACTTTGTATGAAACCCGCCGTTGCATTGATCGTATTCGCGTTTGTAATCGGATTGGGCGGTTGCGCCACTGCGAGACCGGTGCTTTACCCGAACGAGCATCTTCAGAATGTAGGCCAGGGCGCCGCCGACCAGGACATCGCCGAGTGCAAGTCCTTGGCTAAAACGGCCGGGGCCGATTCTCGCCAGACCGGCGCCGGCCGGGCCGCCAGAAACACTCTCGGAGGCGCTGCCATGGGCGCGGCGACCGGCGCGGTCGGCGGAGCCGTGGTCGGATCGGCCGGCGCCGGCTCTGCCATCGGCGCCGCGAGCGGCGCGACGGCGGGACTGATTCGATCCATGTTCGGCCGATCGGGGCCGGATCCCGCTTATCAGTCGTTTGTAAACCGATGCTTGCAGGAGCGCGGTTACGACGTCGTCGGTTGGGACTGATCGCCGTACTCTCCCATTCCGAAATCGATTCTTTCGAGTAATGTTTTTCGCACGGCTCGGCAGCGAGTCGCGGATCATCACGGTTTCGTTTCCGCCAGCCGATCGAGCATGCCCCGGATCGCCTTGATCTGGACTCCGTCCTTGGTGTGGTAATCGGCGCTGTCGTACCCCCACCAGTCCCAGCAAGCATTGGGATTCCACACGACATTCAAAGTCCAGTACGGCCAACTCAAACCGTAGCGGGCGGTCGTTTGCGGATAGAGGACGATCAAATCATTGGTATCGGCCCAGCGGTTGTAGCCCGCCTGCCGGTAAAAAGCATCGTCGACTTTATCCTCGTTCTGCAAACAGCCGTGGAGGGCGACATGCACCCGGCAACGCTTCGAAGTGCAAGCCTCCGGGATGTATGCCGTGCCCGAATCGCTCAGGCTGTGATCATGAGCCTTCCGGTCGGGGAGGAATTCGTTCTGATCGAACACGACGAAGCGCCCCGTTGGCTCGGCAGCGGGCGGGGTCAGCGGCCCATAGATATGGGCCAGTAGCGCTCCGGCTGCGTCGTAGTCGCAATCATTGATAAACGGAGGCCCCGTATAGGCACAGGCGGCTCCATCCGTTTCCGTGACCATAGCATGCCCCGCATTCAGGTCTTTTTTGTAAATAATTCCGCCATCGTCCACATAAGAATGGTAATAGCGTAGCAAGGCATCCATTACCGGTTGCTCGACGACCGAGTCTGCAGTACCGGAAAACAGCCATACCCGGTCATCCTGCAGTTGAACGGGATCATCGATAGCACCGGACTGCGCGAGCTGATCGGTGACGGACTTGAGATGCGTCACATCGGGTACGGGATGGGCGGCATCGGGTTTCATGCAGTTCCTTGTGGCCTTATCGACGCTGTTCTCGGCGCAGTAATAGGGTCCGCCGGCAATGACCCCGGCGCCGCGGACGATCCCGGAATGGGCGACATGGAACTGCACCGCCAGATAAGCGCCCGAGGAAATGCCCGAGACCGAAGTCTGCGCAAGATCGACGCCGTAGGCCGGAAGACGCTCCGCTTCGGCGCGGGCATCGACACTCGGCATGGCGAGCCCAGCGGCTAAGGCGACGCCGGCTGTGTTTCGCAAAAATCTGAAATCGTCCATGATGCTCTCCCTGTGTTCGCGTTAGGTGGCTGTCCATAGCAAGCTAATCTTCACGACGCGGCGATCAACGAAACTTTACCGCACGATGCACCGTGTCTTATACGACACCTATGAGCGCGATTTTTTCCCGGGTTCCGCTTTTATACGCGGTTTGAACCGAGGGTTGACCCTATATTTGTGAGTTACTCATTAATGTTAATTTGTGGCTCCGGGTGATATGATTTCGCCGTAAATGAGTAACTAATGGGTTCATGTATGCGCGGACTCAAACCCGAAAAACACGTAGCTGCACTGACTTACTTGCAGCGCATGCTCAAGGAACCGGACAGAACACAGGAAATATTAGTAACTCACGAAGCAGGCGCCGCCGAACAGCTCGATCTCTGTTCGGACGTGCAGCAATTAAACGGGTGGATCGAACGCCACTTGAACGACACGGGCTGGAAACGCTTGCAGAACGCCCTGAACCAGCGCCAATGCTCAACGAATTTGCAACGGATGAGCCTCAAGAAGAGCACCTACACCGCCTTGGCCAAGCTGGCCAAAGAGCAGCGGATGACGCTCAACGAGACCGTTGAGCACCTCCTGGAATTACATGGCGCCAAGTCATTAGTTACTAATCCTCCGACAAGCACACCGGAACCCGACGAAGTCACCGAAGAGATGCTGGTCTGGATGATGGCCCGATCTTCGGGGTTTGAGCCTTGATCGAACGAATGGCAAAGGGCGTAAGATCAAGTTTTTGAGAGAAGAAACCTTTTTGAGCCCATAAACTTGACAGCCCCCTTCGACGCAATGGTATCGTCGGCTCAGGCTTGACGTCGAAATAGCACCGCGAGGAGTCTCTCCCTCACCATCATGTACGCGCCGTATTTTCATCTCAGCGAACCTCCCTTTTCCATCGCCCCAAACCCGCGCTATCTCTATCTGAGCCCCCAACACCAAGAGGCGCTGGCCCATCTCTTGTACGGGATCAGCGTAGGCGGGAGATTCGTCGTGCTGACGGGCGAAGTCGGCACCGGAAAAACGACCTTATGCCGATGTCTCCTGGACCAGTTGCCCGAGGACGTCGACGTCGCGCTAATTTTCAACCCCAGGCTAAACCCTCGGGAACTGCTCGCCAGCATTTGCGACGAACTGCACATCGTTTACCCCGAGGCCCGGGCGAGCCTGAAGCAGCTCATCGATTTGTTGAATCGGCATCTTCTCGAAACCCACGCCCGCGGGCGGCGAACCATCGTCCTGATCGACGAGGCGCAGAACCTCAGCTTCGAAGTGCTGGAACAGATTCGACTGCTCACCAATCTCGAAACGAATCAGGCCAAACTGCTGCAAATCATCCTCGTCGGCCAGCCCGAACTGGGCACCATGTTAGCTCAGCCGGACTTGCGGCAACTTTCGCAACGGATTTCCGCGCGCTATCACCTACGTCCGCTGAGTGTCCGGGAAACGATGGCCTATATCCGGCATCGTCTGGCCGTCAGCGGCACCAAGGATCGGCTGTTCAGCCGGATGGCCGTCGGTGAAATCCATCGCAGATCGGGGGGGATTCCGCGTCTGATCAATCTCATCTGCGACCGGGCATTGCTGGGCGCTTACACCCTTGGAAAAAACAGCGCCGGCTATGCCATTGCGCGGAAGGCCGCCAACGAACTGATGCCGAAAGGCAGCGTCGGACATTCCATACGACCTTCACCCATCACACCTCTTGGTCTTCTGGCCGTGCTCGCCGTTTGCGGATCGGTCTATGCTGGCTTTGCCTTCCTGCCCAACTCGGTCGCCATGCCCCGTCAATTGTCCGCTCTGTTGGATCCGCTCATGGCACGCGATCGGCCCATCGACCAGCCGAAACCGGATGCTCCGATCCCTTTGGCGCCGTCAGCCACGCCGCAAAATGCCCTGGAGCCCCCGAAACCCGCCGCAACGCCTGATCCGGAGCAGGCGTTTGCCAAACTGATCGTCGACCCTGGCCTGACCCGTGACAAGGCTTTTGCCCGCCTCCTGTCCTTGTGGCGGATCGAGCCGCCCGACGAGACCACCAAGATCTGCCAATTTGCCGAACGGAAAGGGCTGCGTTGTCTCTCGACCACCGGCAATTGGTTTCAACTGCGAACGCTCGATCACCCGGCCGTGCTGGAATTCACGGCGCCTGACGGCGGAAAGCGTTATGCAACCCTGGTCGGCATTCGCGACGACAAGATCGAACTGAGTTTTGGCGAACAAAACCATGCCTTTTACTTGGCGGACATTCTGCCGTTTTGGGGGGGCGGCTCCACCTTGCTCTGGAAACCACCCAACGGCGACGCCGCGCCACTTAATGCGGGCAACAAGAGCGATACCGTGAAGTGGTTGAGGCAGATGCTGCGCGCATCGGCTCAAGACGGAGCCGACGACTATTTCGATGCGAATCTAAAGGCCCGGGTGATCGCATTTCAGGTAGAGCACGGATTGGCTCCGGACGGTGTCGCGGGTCCCTATACCATGATTTATCTCGCCAAAAGAGCCGGCGACCCTGGCGTGCCAAGGCTAGCCCCAGGTTCTCCATAAAACCGGAACAGCATCGATGTCCTACATTCTCGAAGCACTCCGAAAATCGGAACGCGAACGGCAAGCGGGTCAAGCCGCGCCGCTCGCTCCTGTCCAAGTCGATCCAGCGCCGCCGCGGCATCGCGGGCTGGCCTGGATGGCAGCGCTCCTCATCGTGCTTAACGGTGCCGTCCTGGGCTATCTTTGGCTCACCCGATGGGGGAAAAGCGAACCGCCGGCGCAGCCCATCATGGCGGATACGGCTAAAAAAGCCGTTGAAACCGACAAGGTGGAAAGCGCTGCCGCATCCGGCGCCACGGCAGCACAATCGGATTCCGCCCCGGCGACCTTAAGCTCGCCGGAAATCCAACCTCCAGAAAAAGAGGAGCCTCCGGCGCTCGTACAAGTTGAACAGCCGCCGGTAGCGCAGCGCCCTAAGGAAAAGGCCGACGACACCGCCGATCAATCGGTTGCACTACCAACGATGTCCAAACCCAAATCCGCGCCGCCCGAAAAAGCGGAACGCCTTTCGGCGCAGACTACCGACAAACGGCTCGACAAGCCGGCGGAGAAAAGCGGGGCGCTTCCTCGGCAAACGAAACCTGTCGATCATCGGGAACCCGCGATCGAACCCGCTACGGGCGAAGAAGCTATTCCCCCTGTCGCATTCCGGGCTCCCGCAGGCGCACCGGAACCCCGCGACCCGCCGCCCCAGGATCTCGCGGACAAACCCGCCATTCCGTTTCTCCATGCCATGCCCGTCGATTTTCAGCAGCGGATGGCGCCCATCACGATCAACGTATTCGCCTACTCCGAGCAGCCCGAAGAGCGTTTTGCGATCATCGACATGAAGAAATACCGGGTAGGTGACCGCATCCAAGGCGGCGCGGAACTCTTGGAGATCCGTTCCGACAGCCTCGTGCTGCAATCGGAAGGGCGTAAATTCCGCATTCCACGGCCGTGAACACTTGGCGAGCCTAAAAGGACTGATTCGTCCGATGTCGCTAAGAAGCTGTCTTGAAACGTCACGAGGGATGTCGGGACAAGGCGCGGAAGGGTGACCCGGAGCGCGGGATACGCAAAGGGAACAGCCGCAGGCTGGCCCGCAGGGCGAGTCCCACGGATGGGGCGCGTAATAACCGGCGTGTACCGAGGCGTACATGACCATTTCGCCAGGAGAGAAATGGGACCGCGGCGGCGCGCCGTAGTTCGAAGACAGCTTCTAAGAGGCTCTGAACAGACCCGTTCGCACTGAGCGTCGCACGATAGCGCAGAGTCGAAGGGCTCAACACAAACGGTTTCTATCTTTTTTGATCGAGCCGTCCGTCGTGGACGGTACGAGCGGGATGTCTTGATCAATCCTGCGCATCTCAACTTTCCCCCATCGAGCATTCGGCGCCCGAACCGGTGATTTGGGATCAGCGATTGTTCACCGCCGGCGAACGATAAAATGGATACGGCAAAGACTTTCGGGCAGGCGCGTCGAAACGGTCGCCGGCGCTCGGGGTTGGCTCATTGGAACGGCAAGCTTGGATGCCTCCAAAGATTACTCTGGCTGGTGAACCTACGATTTAGCTTGAACAACAAGCCTCCCTTCCGGAAACACCTACAATTAAAACGGCGATGTGGACTGGAACCCTAGGGAAGACCACTCAAGCTTAAGAGTAGCCTCGTTTCCACGTCTCCTACGCAGGAATATCGGCCGGGACTTTCCGGGATCGTGTGACGAGAAAAAAGCTTACTCATAACAAAGGTGCGCCGATGCAACGATTTTTCCCCTTCGCGGTAAATTCGGCTTTTGTCTTGACAATATTTCTGCTTTTTCTGCCGGGCATGGGGTGCAGCCGCACCAGCGGATTCCCCGATAAGCTGCACATCCTTTCGCTGCTTGAAAACCGCGATTTCGATTCACTCGACCGCTTACTAGTGTCCTGTCCCATTAATACGTAGCATAAATCTTGCTTAATTTCTGGGTGTCTTTAGATTTGAGGAGATACCCAATGAAAAACGGCCGCCCGAAAGCCGAACTGGTCATCACACCCGCTGAAC
>Ga0196971_1000077_pt1 | contig 92690 bp, 107 predicted proteins | sample S1v_1013CmetaG_FD_148660 | JGI IMG/M metagenome (GOLD analysis project Ga0196971, IMG submission 148660) | Soil microbial communities from Anza Borrego desert, Southern California, United States - S1+v_10-13C | ecosystem: Environmental > Terrestrial > Soil > Desert | place: USA: California...
CCGGCTCGGAGGCGATCAGATTGAGGAAACGCTTCATCGCCGCCGGGCCGTCGATCATGGCGGCGTCGACGTTCACGTCGAGCACATTGGCGCCGGATTCGACTTGCTGGCGCGCGACGACGAGGGCGCCGGGATAGTCATCCGCCTCGATCAGCTTACGGAATTTCGCGCTGCCGGTAACGTTGGTGCGCTCGCCGACGATGACGAAGTTTGCGAAGGGATTGGTCATCATGCAGCGGCCGTGAAGGGTTCGAGGCCGGCGAGCTTGAGGCGCGTATCGCGGGCCGGGATTTTGCGCGGCGTGACGCCCTCCACTGCGTGTAGCATATGGGTGATGTGATCCGGTGTCGTGCCGCAGCAGCCGCCGGCGATGTTGAGGAGGCCCGCGCGGGCCCATTCGGCGTAGTGTTCTTCCATGGAGTGCGGCGTCTCGTCGTATGCGCCCATGGCATTCGGCAGGCCGGCGTTCGGGTACGCGGCGACCAGGCATTCGGCGACGCGCGAAAGATCGGCGAGGAAGGCGCGCATGTCGGCGGGGCCGAGCGCGCAGTTGAGGCCGACGGCCCACGGGTTGGAGTGGCGGACGGAATTGTAGAACGCCTCGACCGTTTGGCCGGACAGCGTGCGGCCGGAACGGTCGGTGATGGTGCCGCTGATCCAGAGCGGCAGCTCAATTCCGGTCTTGTCGAACGCCTCCCACGCGCCCCACAACGCCGATTTCGCGTTCAGCGTGTCGGTGATGGTTTCGATCAGCAGAATGTCGGCGCCGCCTTCGATGAGACCGAGCACCTGCTCCTCGTATCCGGCCGCCATGCCGTCGAAATCTGCGTCGCGGCGGCCGGGATCGCCGACATCGGGCGACATTGAGAGCAATTTTGTCGTCGGGCCGATCGAGCCGGCGACGGCGCGCGGCTTGCCGTCGACCGCTTCGGCGCGGTCGCAGGCTTCGCGCGCAAGCCGCGCCGCATCGACGTTGATCTCGTAGACGACGTCTTCCAGCGCGTACTCGCCCTGGCTGACCTTGGTTGCGGTGAAGGTGTTGGTGCTGATGATGTCGGCGCCGGCGCCGATATAGGCCTCATGCACTTTAGTAATGATGTGCGGCTGCGTAAGCGTCAGCAGATCCGTGTCGCCCTTCAGCGACATGGGGTGTTCGACAAAGCGCGTGCCGTGGAAATCGTTGGTGGTGAGGCCGAAGCCTTGCAGGTAGGCGCCCATCGATCCGTCGAGGATCAGGATGCGCTTCTCGAGTTCTGCGTTGAGCGCGGTTAGTCTTTGTTCGCGGTTCATTGCTGCGTTCCTTCCCCTCCCCTCGAGGGGAGGGGACCGAGGGGTGGGGTGATGCTCGGCGCCGGCACGTTCGCGCCGACAGTGACATTATGAAACGTCAGAGGCCGGCGCTTCACCCCGCCCCCTGCCCCCTCCCCTCGAGGGGAGGGGGCAATGACAACTACATTCATGCCGCCTGCTCCTTGGCGCGCACGCCGATGATGCGGCAGATGGCCAGCGTCAGGTCGGCGCGGTTCAAAGTATAAAAGTGGAAGTCCTGCACGCCTTCGGCAGCTAGGTGGGCGCAGAGCTGCGCCGTCGTCGCAGCCGCCACGAGGCGGCGCGTGTCGGGATCATCGTCCAAGCCGTCGAACAGCCGCACCAGCCAGCCCGGCAAATTCGCGCCGCAGCCTTCGGCCATTTTTTTCAGGCCCTTCAGATTGGTCACCGGCATGATGCCCGGCACGATCGGCGCGGTGACGCCGGCGGCAGCGAGGCGATCGCGGAAGCGCAAGAACACGTCCGCGTCGAAGAAGAATTGCGACACGCCGCGCGTCGCCCCGGCTTCGAGCTTGCGTTTGAAATTCTCGACGTCGTGCGCCCAGGTTACGCTCGCGGGATGCTTTTCCGGATGCACGGCGACGGAGATCTCGAAATCGCCAATGCGTTTCGCGCCCGCCACGAGATCGACCGCGCTCGCATAGCCCTCAGGATGCGGCTCGTAGGCCGTGCCGATGCCGCCCGGCGGATCACCGCGCAGCGCAACGATGTGGCGCACGCCGGCGCTCCAGTAGTCGCGCAGCACCTGATCGATGTCGGCGCGGCTGGCGGCGACGCAGGTCAAGTGCGCGGCCGGCTTCAGCGTCGTCTCGTTGACGATGCGCGAAACCGTGCGGTGGGTGCGGTCGCGCGTCGAGCCGCCGGCGCCGTACGTGACCGAGACGAAGCTCGGGTTCAACGGCTCGAGCTTGCGGATCGAGTCCCACAGCGTGACTTCGAGCGCTTCCGTCTTCGGCGGAAAGAACTCGAACGAGACGCGCGGCGCATCCAAGCGCTCTGCCGCCTCCGCAATCAAATTGTGTGCGTGAGCTACGCTCATGCCTTGTCTCCCGCCCATATTTTTACCGTGAGGGCGCCGCTCTTTTTCGGCGCGAGTGTCGTCGTCTTCAAGCGCGCAATGCCTGCGGCGCTGCACCAATCGGCGATTTCCGCATCGGCGAAGCCGAGCCTGCGATGCGCGTGTTCTTCGCGCAGGAACTCCAGGCTGTGCGGTGCGAAATCGACGATCACGAGCCGTCCGCCCGATTTCAGCAGCCGCGCCGCCTCCGCGATCGCGCGCGCTGGGTCGGCGAGGAAGTGCAGCACCTGGTGGATGGTGACGAGATCGGCCATCCCGGAGTCGATCGGCGGCGCGTAAGCGTCGCCGAAGCGCACCGCGGCTTTCGCTTTCAGATCGTCGAGCGAAGCGCGCGCGATCGTCAACATCTGGCGCGAGGTGTCGAACCCCTCGGCGCGGCGGACGCGATCGGCGAACAATTGGATCATGCGGCCCTGCCCGACGCCGACATCAACCATCAGCTCGAACGGGCCCTTGCCCGCGGCAGCGAGGATGGCGCTGTCGATATCCGCTTCGGGCAGGTGCAGCGCGCGCACGCGATCCCAGTCGGCGGCGTTGCGCTCGAAATACGCCGCCGCCGCTTCGTCGCGCGCCGCACGGATCTCGTTCAGGCGCTCGGCGTCGCGCTGCAGCACCTGATCGCTCGGATCGAGCATGCCGAGCATGGCTTCGGCGAAATGACGCTCGGTCGAGTGCGCCGGCGCGAGCCGATAGAACACCCACGCTCCTTCCGGTGCGCGCTCCACCAGGCCAGCTTCGGTGAGCAGTTTGAGATGGCGGCTGACGCGCGGCTGGCTTTGCCCGAGCGCCTGGGCCAATTCCCCGACCGCGAGTTCGCCTTCGGTGAGCAACGCGAGCACGCGAAGGCGCGTCGTCTCCCCCGCCGCACGCAGCGCTACGACGACGGACTCGGCGTCGCGCAGCTCCGGCGCGGGCTGGATTGGAGATATAAACATATCTTTATATGACACGAAATTCCGCCCGGGGGGAAGCCCCGCCGCTGCGGCTCGTTCGGCGCTGCACAAAAAGTAATTTTCGGGTGTGGCGCCGGCGCCTCGAGAAGAATTACCTACCTAAAAACAGCAACTTGCAGAGTGTCGTCGCCGCGTCAGCGAGGGTGGTAACGGGCCTGCATTCGATGACGGCGATCCACAAAGTTGATTAACCGTAACGCCCTATTATCTGCCGCGGACCGAGGTTCGTTCGATGCGGGGTATGGTTTCAGTTTCAGCGTTCGTGGCCTGTTTGGCTGCGCCGTCGCTTGCTTTCGCGCAAGAGGCGGTCAGCGATCCGTGGGAAGGCATGAACCGCGATCTGTTCGCGGTGCACGAGAGCGTCGATCAAGCGGTGGTCGAGCCCGTCGCGCGCGGCTATCGCGCGATCACGCCCGGCCCGGTGCGCGGCGGCGTGCGCAATTTCCTGCGCAATCTGCGCAGCCCGGTCATTTTCGCCAACGACGTGCTGCAGGGCGAATTCGGCCGCGCCGGCGCGACCGCGGCGCGCTTCGGCGTCAATACGACGGTCGGCATTGCCGGCGTGTTCGACCCTGCGACCAGCATGGGCCTTGAGCGTCATGACGAGGATTTCGGCCAGACGCTGGCGGTTTGGGGCGTCCCGTCCGGCCCTTACGTGTTCGTTCCGCTGGTCGGGCCGAGCACCGTTCGAGACGCGAGCGGCCGCATCGTCGATTTCGCTCTGAATCCGCTGAACTGGGCCGAAGGCGAAGACGCCGACACGGTTCGCATCAGCACCGGCGTGCTCGGCGCGCTGTCGGCGCGCGAACAATTGCTCGAAACCGTGGACGACATTCGCGCGAATTCAGTCGATCCGTACGCGTCGATACGCACGTCGTACGGATTGCTTCGTCAAAGCGCGATCGAAAATGGACGCACGGATGTCCAAGACTTGCCTGATTTCGACGACATCCCTGAGACCGAGGACACACCGCCGGGGGGCGGCGCCGCTTTAAGCTACCTCCCATCTGAACAAGAGATCGGCCCGACATATTTCGTGTTGGACTATGTGACAGGAGAACTACCGTGACTGCTCGCCCCACCCGCGCCGCGTTCTTAGCTGGCATGTTGGGCGCCGGCGTCCTTGCGATCGCCTCGCCGGCGCACGCCGCGCGCAATGCGGGCGCCGAGCAGTACGTGCAGGAAAACGCCAGCGCCGCGCTGCGGACGCTCGGCGACCGCAACATCTCTTCGGCGCAACGCCGGCAGACGTTCGATCGTTTGATGACGCAGTTCGCGGACATGCCGCGCATCGCCAATTTCGTGCTTGGCCGCTACGGCGCGCAATTGCGCGCGGACGCCGCGCTGCGCAACGAATGGAACGCAACGTTCCGCGAATATTCCATCGCGGTTTATGAAGACCGTCTCGATAGTTATAGCGGCTCGGCCATCCGCGTGACCGATTCCGTCGAGCGCGTGGCTGGCCGCGATGTCATCGTCGCCAGTGAAATCGTGCCGCGCAGCGGCGGCCGCGCCCTGCCGGTGCAATGGCGCATGCTGCGCTCGGGCAATGGCTGGAAGGTCGTCGACGTGTCGCTGATCCTGGAAGGCAACCAGATCTGGTTGGCCCAGCAGCAGCAGAACGAATTCCTCGCCGTGCTCGGTCGCAACAATGGCGACATCCGCGCGCTGATGACGAACCTGCGGCAGCTCACCGCTTCGATGCGTCAGCGCATCATGGCGCGCAGCTCCTAACGCAGCTCAGCCCCGACGGCTTCGGCGACAGAGTCGAAGCCCTCGGCGGCAAGCAAGCCGTCCAGCTCATTGAGAATGCGCGCGGCCAAGCTCGGTCCTTCGTAGACCATCGCAGAATAGAGCTGCACCGCGCTCGCGCCGGCTTTGATCTTGGCGAGCGCGTGGAGCCCGCTAGCGATGCCGCCAACGCCGATCAGCGGCAGCCGCCCGTTCAGAGCTTGCGCGAACAGGCGCAACGTGTGCGTCGAGATTTGGAACAACGCCTGCCCCGAGAGACCGCCGGCTTCATCGCGATTGTCGGACGTGAGATGTTCGGGCCGCTGCAGCGTCGTGTTCGAGACGATCAGCGCATCGAGGCCATAACTCAGCGCGAGTTCTGCGATGTCCCGCACCGCCGCCTCATCGAGATCGGGCGCGACTTTCAAGAACAATGGCCGGCTTCCGTGCGCCGCCGTGAGCGGCGCGCGCGCTTCGCGCAATCGTCCAAGCAAATCTTCCAGCGCGCCGCGCTCCTGCAAGCCGCGCAGGCCGGGCGTGTTCGGCGAGGAAATGTTCGCCGTCACGTACGAGGCGCACTTCCACACCCGGCCCATGCCGAGCACGTAATCGGCGGCGCGATCTTGGCTATCCTTGTTGGCGCCGACATTGGCGCCCAGCACGCCCGCTTTCCCGGCGCGCGCGGAGAGGCAATCGACGAAGCGGTCCAGGCCCTTATTGTTGAAGCCGAGCCGATTGATCACCGAGCGGTCGCCGCTCAGACGGAAGATGCGCGGCTTCGGATTGCCAGCTTGCGCGCGCGGCGTGACGGTGCCGCATTCGACGAAGCCAAACCCGCTGGCGAGCAGCGCGTCCGGCGCTTGGCAGTTTTTGTCGAATCCAGCGGCCATGCCGACGGGGTTCGGCAAAGCCAATCCGGCGATGGTCGTCTTGAGACGCGGATATTTGTCGGCGCGCGCACGCGGGCCCGCGCCGGCGCGCAATCCTACGAGAGCGAGGTGGTGCGCCGTCTCAGGATCGATCAGGCGCAGCGCCCGGGTGGCAAGATCGTGGACTGTGCTCACGGAGGAGCGCTTCGCCGATTCTGAACCAAAAGTCGCGCGTGATCGCTGCCGCGGCCGATTTCAAAGACCACCACAACCAGGGGCACTAACGGAATTTTGTCCTAGATATGGGTTGAAAGTCCGTCCTAGCGGGTTTACTGTACTCCCATGCAGCACAGCCAGATCTGGCGCGCGATTGACGCTCTGGCCGAGCGCCGGGGAATGTCCGCCTCGGCCCTCGCGCGCGCCGCCGGGCTCGACGCCACCACGTTCAACAAATCCAAGCGCGAGGGCGCGGACGGTAAGCCGCGGTGGCCGTCCACCGAAAGCGTCGCCCGGGCGCTGGCCGCCGCCGAGACGAGCTGGGACGAGTTCGCGGCGCTGCTCGCCGGCAAGCCGGGCAACGCCGGCCGCGCCATCCCCATCGTCGGCATGGCCCGCGCCGGCGCCGATGGATTCTTCGATGAAAGCGGCTTTCCCGTCGGCGCTGATGAAACCGTGCGCTTTCCCGATCTCGGCGACGACCGCGTCTATGCGCTGGAGATCGCCGGCGATTCCATGGAGCCAACCTACCGCGCCGGTGATCTCGTCATCGTGCAGCCGGGCTCGGCAGTGCGGCGCGGCGACCGCGTCGTCGTGCGCACGCGCGCCGGCGAAGTGATGGCCAAGGTCCTGGGGCGCCGCAACGATCAGATGATCGAGCTCATTTCACTCAACAGCGCGCATGCGCCGCGCGAATTGGCGACGACAGACGTGGATTGGATCGCGCGGATCGTCTGGGCGAGCCAGTAGTTCTCAACTGGCAATTGGGATAGAATGGCAGCCATGTCCGATGTGAAGATCACGCTCACCGGCGAAGCGGCCAATCGCCTGCGTCGCATCATTTCGGATCAGCACTACGCCAGCCCGGAAGATGCGGTCGCCGATGCGCTCGACGCTCTGGAGGAGAACAGCGCCCCAGCGCTGGACGATTGGCTGAGAGACGTCGCGGCTGCGAGAGCTGACGCCTTGGCCGCCGATCCCTCGCGAGCGATGTCTGCAGATCAAGTTCGCGCCCGTTTGTTCAAGGCCTAATCGTGGCCCGCTACGCGGTCATTTTCGATCGCGACGCCACTGCCGACCTTGTCAATATCCGCGATCACATCGCCAAAGCGCGCGACCGTGAATTCGCCGACGGTTTTGTCGAGCGGATCGTCGCGTACTGCGAGAGCTTCGCGGTCATTCCCCATCGCGGCACAAAGCGGGATAAAGTACGCGCCGGACTGCGCACGATAAGCTGGAGAAGAACCGTGACAATCGCGTTCGAGGTTTCGGACATCGAGACGCGCGTGGCGATCCTGGGCGTGTTTTACCGCGGCCGCGACGTGCTTAGCGCAATGCGTCAACGCCCAAAGGCCGAGTGATCAATCATCCCGATCGCGCGCAGGCTTCCATGCTGCAACCAGCCTCGGGCCTGCGGCGCGCATCAAATCGCCCTTTACTTCGAACGCCGCGAACGCGGCGGTCGGGAAATGGCCGCCGAATTCGCGCGCGAGTTTGGAGCCGTCGTGCGCTTGATGCACCAGCATCGTCACCAATTCGCCGATGCCCGGATTGTGGCCGACGATCACCACGCTGTCACCATCGCTGGCGCTGAAGGCGTCCCAAATGCCTTCGGGCGCGGCGTGGTAAAGCGCTTCGTCATATTGCGTTTCGAGCGCGAAATTCTGCAGCCCGTGCTCGGCGGTCTCGCGCGTGCGCTGCGATGTGGAGACGAGCGCCAGCGCCGGTTTCAGGCCAGCAGCGTCCATCGCCGCGCCAGCCGCGGCGCTGTCGCGCCGGCCGCGGCCAGTGAGGCCGCGCGCCTTGTCGCTGTCGGCTTCGTGCGGGCGGACGGCCTTGGCGTGCCGCATGAGGATCAAAGTGCGCATCGGCCAGCAACTGTGCCCGCGTGGAAAAAAAGCGCAACGTCGCGCATCCGATTGCCCCGCCGGCGGCCACTTAGGGCCAAAGGAACATGGGAGTACGCCACATGAAAGTGCGCTGGATCATCCTGGCCGTTGCGGGCCTCGTCGTCATTGCCGCCTGGAGCACGCTCGGGTTTGCCTATTTCAATCGCCCCAGCCTTCCGGTCTGGGCCGCGATCGTGACGGTCGCTGCATTGAGCCTCGAAGGCTTCTTCTGGGTCGCCGCCGGCGTGTTCGGCTGGGGCTTTTTGGCCAAGCGCCGCGCCGCGCTTGGGCGCTTCAAGGACCGGCTGTTCGGCAAGCGGAACGCGCCTACCCCACCGACCACGCCGGCCTAGCCGATTTGGCATCGCGCGCTTGGGCGGTTTAAGCAGAACCCCCAACTGGATTCGCCGATGTCAGATCTTCAAACTCTCGCTTCCGCCGCCAAGGCCTGGCCGTTCGAACAAGCGCGCCTCGTCGTCGAGCGGCTAAAAAAAGCGCCGAAGGACACGGTGATCTTCGAAACGGGTTATGGCCCCTCGGGCCTGCCGCACATCGGCACGTTCGGCGAAGTGGTGCGCACCTCGATGGTGCGGCACGCCTTCCGCGTACTGACCGACGATAAGATCAAGACCAAGATCATTTGCGTCTCGGATGACATGGACGGGATGCGCAAGATTCCGGACAACATTCCGAACCCGGAAGCGCTTGTCCCCTATCTGCAGCGCCCGCTCACCGACGTGCCTGATCCTTTCGGCACGCATGAGAGCTTCGCCCACCACAACAATGCGCGCCTGCGCGCCTTCCTGGACGGGTTCGGCTTCGAGTACGAGTTCAAGTCCGCTACAGAGCTCTACAAGTCCGGCGCGTTCGACGCGGCGTTGCTCAACGCGCTGAAAGCCTATGACGAGATCATGGCGATCATGCTGCCGACACTCGGCGAAGATCGCCGTAAGACCTACAGCCCGTTCCTGCCGATCAGTCCGAAGACCGGCCGCGTCCTTTACGTGCCGATGAAGCGCATCGACGCCGCCGCCGGCACGATCACGTTCGACGACGAGGACGGTGAAGAAATCACCCAATCCGTCACCGGCGGCCGCGCCAAGATGCAGTGGAAGCCGGACTTCGGCATGCGCTGGGCGGCGCTCGGCGTCGATTTTGAAATGTTCGGTAAGGACCACCAGCCGAACCAGCCGGTCTACGCGCGCATCTGCAAGGCGCTGGGCGCCGAACCGCCGGTCAACTTCGTCTATGAACTTTTTCTCGATCAGAACGGCGAGAAGATTTCCAAGACCAAGGGCAACGGCATCAGCGTCGAGCAATGGCTCTCCTACGCCGCGCCGGAATCGCTTTCACTGTACAATTTCCAAAAGCCACGCACGGCCAAGAAGCTTTACTTCGACGTCATCCCCAAGGCGGTGGATGAGTATCTGACGTACGTGGAAAGCTTTCACGGCCAGAACACCGCCGAGCAGTTGGAAAATCCGGCCTGGCACATCCACGCGGGCAATCCGCCGCGCGATCTGACGCCGATCTCGTTTGCGCTACTTACAAACCTCGTCTCCGCCTCGAACGCCGAGACGAAGGATTTGCTCTGGGCTTTCATCGGCAAGTATGCGCCGGGCACGACGCCGCAAACGCATCCGTTTTTGGATAAGCTCACCGACTACGCCATCGCCTATTTCAACGACTTTGTGCGGCCGACCAAGAAATTCCGCGAAGCGAGCGAGAAGGAACGCGCCGCGTTCGAGGATCTGATCAAGCGCCTCGATGCGCTGCCGGCGGACACGGCCGACGGCGAAGCGATCCAGAACGAGGTCTACGCCGTCGGCAAGGAGCACGGCTTCGAGCCGCTGCGCGATTGGTTCAAGGCACTTTACGAAGTACTGTTCGGCGTCGAAAGCGGCCCCCGCTTTGGCCAGTTCGCGGCAATTTTCGGCGTGCGCGAGACCAGCGCGCTACTGCGCAAAGGGCTGGCGGGCGAGCTACTGCAAGCGGCGTAAGACTTGACATTCGGCGATTAGACACGACCTTAGGGGCATGCGTACGAGCGCGCCCCTCCTGTCGATTTTTCTCCGTGCGGACCGCACGGCCGGCTGCGCTTAGCCCCTAGCTCGCACACGCGCTTGAGCTAGGGGAACGACCGCCCTCACACTCCCAAATGAGACACAAGCGTTCGGCGCCATTCGCCGTGCGCCCTTTAAGGCTACCTGCAATGTCCAATCAAAAGCGCCCGGAAATCAAAGTCAGCGCCGAAGATCATGAAGAGCTGATCGGGCTCGCGCTGAAAGCGCTCGGCCGCGCGCCTGGCGCTGCGCTGCTGCTCGAAGAAATGGAGCGCGCGAAAGTCGTCGATGCGCCACCCGCCAACATGGTCGCCATGAATAGCGCGGTCGAATTCGAATACGACGGCCGCCATTATCGCGACTACCACCTCGTCTATCCGCACAGCGCCGATTTCGCCAATGGCCGCATCTCGGTGCTGACCCCTGTCGGCGCCGCTTTGATCGGCGTCGGCGAAGGCGACACGATGTGGTGGCCGGATGAAGTGCGGAACGTGCATCGCCTGACCGTCCTCAAGGTCAACGGAGCGGCGACGCACTAGGCATTGGCGTGCCGCTCCGCGCGCCAAGCGCTGAGGATCGCCTCAGCGCTCATGTCGGCGTCGGCTTCGGTCGTGTTCATGCCGCACACGGAGATGCGGATGATCTGGCGGCCGCGCCATTGCGCGCCGCCGACGAAGCAGATTCCGTCCCGCTGAATGCGCGCGATGGTGCGCTGTGTGAGCGCGTCTGAAACGGCGCCGTCCATATCCGAGCCCAAACGCACCGCGACCTGGTTCAGCACGACATCGTTCATCACGTCCACATCTGGCGCGGCGGCCAGGCGCTCCGCCATCCGCCGCGCCAGCGCGCTATCGCGACGGACCAATTCGTCGATGCCTTTGCGTCCAAAAGCCTTGATCGTCGCCCAGGTCGCGAAGCCGCGAGCGCGGCGGGAGAGTTCGGGCGTGAAATCTGCAGGATGGCGCTCTTCGCCTTCAGGCAGATAGCTCGCCGAAATGCCCATGGCGCGGCGATGCGCGTTGGCGTCACGGACGATGGCGTAGGCGCTGTCGTACGGCGTCTGCAGCCATTTGTGCCCATCCGTGCCCCAGGAATCACAAAGCTCCAGCCCGCGGCCGAGATGCGCGCGGTCCGCGCATGCCCGCGCCCAGAGTCCAAACGCGCCATCGACATGCAGCCACGCGCCCTTCGCGTGCGCGGCCTCGGCGATCTTCGCGAACGGATCGAACGCGCCCGAATTAATGTGACCGGCCTGGGCGATGGCGATGATTGGCCCATCAAGCGGCGCGACCGCGCGCGCGAAGGCGTCCGCGCGCATCCGGCCTTGCTCGTCGGCCGGAACGCTGACGATGCGCTTAGCGCCGAGACCGAGATAGCGAAGGCCTGAGAAAATCGTCGAATGCGCTTCCTCGCCGACCACTACGTGAACGGGCGGCGCGCCGATCAGTCCGTCCGCCTCCACATCCCAGCCTGCGCGCCGCAGCACTTCACCGCGAGCGGCGGCAAGGCAGGTGAAGTTCGCCATCGTCGCGCCGCTGACAAACCCGACCGAGGCGTCGCGCGGGAGATCGAGCAGATCGAGCAACCAACGCGCCACCACCTCCTCGCATGCTGAGGCGGTCGGCGTCGCGTGCGCATTGCCGACGTTTTGGCCCCAAGCGCTGATCAGCCAATCGGCGGCGACGCCGGTCGGATGGCTCTGCCCCATCACCCAGCCAAAGAATCGCGGGCCGACAATGTTGGCTAAGCCCGGCTCGGCCAGGCGCGCCAGCTCAGCGATCACTGCAGCGCCGCTCGCGCCCTGTTCCGGCGTCGGCGTCTCGAACGCGGCGCGCGCCTCGGCGTAGCTCTGTTGCGGACGGTGCGGCGCCTCGGCGGCGCTCGCGCGATACGCCGCGGCGCACTCCACCACGTCCGTCAACACTGCGCGCCAATCTTGATCGGTCATTGAGCACTCCCGCTCCGTCAGTTCCGCATAATCGCAGGCCAAGCCAATATCCAGACGTGACGTTTGACACAGGCGGCTCAATCCGCTGCATTGATCGCACGCACTCAATTCGCCGATCGGCGACCGCCGCGCCCGCGACGGCCGGCGCCACGCTTTTTCCTCAGGAGCACCGCGCCACGTGGCAGATCACTCGCTCATTGTGAACCTCGTGGCCGCCATTGTGCTGGCCTTCTTCTTCGGCGCGATCGCGCAGCGCTTCCGCATCTCACCGCTCGTCGGCTACCTGCTCGCCGGTGTCGCCGTCGGCCCCTTCACGCCGGGTTTCGTCGGCGACACCGACCTCGCCATGCAGTTCGCCGAAATCGGCGTCATCTTGCTGATGTTCGGAGTCGGATTGAAATTCTCGCTCGCTGACCTCTGGTCCGTGCGCGGCGTGGCGATCCCCGGGGCGCTGGTGCAGATCAGCGTTGCGACCCTGCTCGGCTATGGTGTCGGTTCACTGATGGGTCTCGGGCCGACCGAAGCCGTCATGCTCGGCTTCTCGCTTTCGGTCGCCAGCACCGTCGTGTTGCTCCGGGCGCTCGAAGATCGCCACATGGTGAAGACCGAGAACGGCCGCATCTGCGTCGGCTGGCTGGTGGTCGAGGATATCGCCATGGTGCTCGCCATAGTCCTGCTGCCGGCGCTCGCCGCCGCGGGCGGAGGCGGCGACAGCATGAGCGGCGCACTGACCGCGCTCGGCCTGACGATCGGCAAGATGGGCCTCTTCATCATGCTGATGCTGTTCGTCGGGGCGCGGCTCTTCCCTTGGCTGATCATTCGCATCGCCCATCTGAAATCCCGCGAACTGTTGTCGCTCGGCACGCTTTCGCTCGCTCTCGGCGTCGCCTGGGTGGCTTATGAGCTGTTCGACGCTTCCTTCGCGCTCGGCGCATTCCTGGCTGGCGTGGTCATGAACGGCACCAAGTTCACGCATAGAATCGCCGAGGATTCGCTGCCGCTACGCGACACGTTTGCGGTGCTGTTTTTCGTCGCGGTGGGCATGCTGTTCGATCCGATGACATTAGTTCGCGAGCCGATCGGGGTGCTGTCGGTCGTCGCCATCATCATCGTCGGCAAGAGCGCCGCAGCACTTGCGATCACGTCGCTCTACAAGCTGCCATTGCGCACCGGCATGATGATCGCCGCTTCGCTGGCGCAGATCGGCGAGTTCTCATTTGTGCTGGCCGGAATGGGCGTGCGGCTCGAACTTTTGTCGGGTGAGACCTACAATCTGATCCTTGCGGCGGCGCTGATCTCGATCGCGCTCAACCCGCTCATGTTCAGGATCGCCGAGGCGATCTCGGATCGTCGCGATGCGCCGCCCGCGCCCGCCTGACCGAATACAACCCTCGGTATGTTGTGAGTAATTCGTTGCCGTAACATTTCACCGTGCGATGGACGGGGCGATCCGGCTCGACGAACTCCGCCCCGCAGCGGCGTCAGTCGCTGCGGATACGCTCGACGTTGCCCGTTTCGGCTTTCACCGCACGCATAAACATCGCTCGGCCAAGCGCACGTTCTACGTGACGCAGCTGCTGGCCTTTGGCGCCGCGGCCGCCGCGCTGACCTGGTGTTTCCTCAACGCCCCGGCTGCCACGGGCGGCGCTTTGCACCTTGCCGCGATGGCTGTGTTTGCGTTCGCCATTGTGCTGCGCTTTGCAGCTGCGGCTCATGTCGGCAAATTGCTGACGCCGCTCGCGGCGCCGCCACGGCATCCGACCTACACGATCCTTTGCCCGCTCTATCGCGAAGCAAACGTAGTGGCCGATTTGGTCGCGGCGCTCGATCGACTCGACTACCCGAAGCACGCGTTGGACATAAAGCTCCTGGTCGAGAGCGACGACGTCGACACAATGGCCGCCGCGCTCGCCTTCTCCAAACCGGCGCATATCGAGGTCGTGATCGTACCGGCCTCGGCGCCGCGGACGAAGCCGAAGGCGCTCAATGTAGGCCTGGCTCTGGCGCGCGGCGAGTATGTCGTCGTCTATGACGCCGAGGACCGTCCGCATTCGCAGCAATTGCTGGCAGCGCTCGCCGCATTCGAGCGCGGGGGCAATGTTCTCGCCTGCGTGCAAGCGCCGCTCGACATCGACAATGCTTCTGCGTCTTGGATCTCACGGCAGTTCGCGGCGGAATACGCGATCCAGTTTCGCGAGATTCTGCCGTTGCTGGCGCGACTCAAGCTGCCGCTACCGCTCGGCGGCACCAGCAATCACTTTCGCACCGGCCTCCTCAGAGAAGTTGGCGGCTGGGACCCGTATAACGTCAGAGAGAAATATCGCGCTTTTGCCGCGTAAAATCAGCGTTTTATGTGTACCGGCGAATTGGCATCCCGTTCCGCTCTCATTTCTGTGGGTAACTGCAAAAAGTGCGTGATAGGGCGCCATAGGGAAGCGCTGCTCAGCGTCGCGCATCGAGCAAGCGGCCCTCTGCGGAGTTGCGAACAGTGCGTGCGCGCGTGAACTGATCGAGATCGCGCATCGTGTAACGCACGGCGCGGCCGAGCTTCGCGAACATTGGCCCTTTGCCGAGACGACGCCAGGCTTCCAGGGTTTTTACGCTGACGCAAAGCACCTGCGCCGCCTCCTCCACGGTCAGCCGCCGATCCTCGTGGCCGAGGACGGAGGCGGTTTGTCTCACAACCTTCTTAGGTGGTGCTGAGCGTTTCGCCGGTTTTGGGAGAACGAGCGCTGGAGGCTGCACGGAATGTTCACGCACACGCGTCCGAGGCTCTGTCGCCTGCGCGATCGGCGCGGCTTCCGCGAACAGAAACGAGAGCTGTTTGGCAGATGCGTGACGCGCTGATTTGCGAGCGAGCTTCATGACTATCGACCGCGTTTTGGTGAGCCATGGTGCGCGCGATCATTACGCTTGCGAAGCTGATTAGTCGCTGAGTTGAGCCAAGCGTTTGTCCGTCGGCGCAGAACGCTAACGGCCCAACGCAACATCATCCAACAACCAAGCCTGTTCAGATTTCCTGAAGGCTGACGCCGTTGCCCCTCGTGGCCGCGTCGGCGTTGCACAGTGTTGCCCCATGTTGCTGGTGGAAGTTCCTGCAATTCCCGACTCACGAGAAAAGCTGGTTTAGCGATCCAAGCCGAGAGACGGCGTCGCTTTGACTTTCCCGTTGCTGACGGACAGCGAGTACGCCTTGCCTTGCTTTAGCGACAACGATCGCGTGACGCGCAACAAGGCGATCCCATCGTTGCGCTCAAGCGACGCGAACCTCCCCTGATGAAGCTGAACAAACCCGCGCACGCGCCACTCGCGCTCGAGACCATCCGCAAGAGTGATGACGCGTTTCCCCGTCGCTCGCTTCAAAGCGTCTTCCGCACGGGTGAATTCGGAAACGCGAAGCTGGTCCAACGCACCCTGGTTGAACTCGAACCGGCCGGTTAAATCGCGCCCTCCGCTGCCCTGCCGCTGATGCCAACCGATCCGCTCCGTGATCGCGTTGCGGATCTCTCGCGTATTCGGCAGCTGCGGCTGCTCACCGGCAAGCTGACGAACGATCTCGCGATCAAGTTCGGTCTCGGCTGGAGCGTCGATCTGTGCGGCGATCGGCGTCTCGGAAAGCCGGTCGATCTTAACGCGCGTCCCTCGCCCCTCGTGAGTTTTCGGCTCGATCGCGACGAGCGCGCCTGGCTGGAGCCCATCCGCGTCGCGCTGCCGTACGTTCGCGAGCACGGGACGCTTCATGGCGTCGAGCACGATCACATAGCCCTTGCTGGTCTCTCCCCGCCTGCCGGCTTCCAGGACAGGCCCCGCTATACGCCCCATCGCAGGCTCATAAAGTTTGAGCCGCCCCTGACCGGGTTCGATTTCGCGTCCGAGACGTCGACGAAGATCGATACCTTTCCCGATCTCATCAAGCCTGGTCTGCCAGTCAGGATCGAACCGGAAGCGGTCGCGCCTTTCCTCGCGGCCGAGACCCATGCGCGCCAATTCACGAACACGGTTTCTGAGAGCGGCGCGCAGCGTGGGCTCCAGTGTTCGCCCGATCCACTGAATGCGATGCGTCTTGCCAGGCTTCAATTCCGCGGCCAGCAGCTGATCTAGCCGCGTCGATCGCTCGGCGCGCGTCTCTCGGTCTAGGGCCAGGCGCTCGTCATCGCGGCCGCGGTCTCCGAGCATCTGTGTGGCGACGTCGCGCGCGGCGTGTCTGAGCCCCCGTGTGGCGTACTCCCGCGGAATGATGAGATCCGGTCCGTCACGTCTGCGGCCGCGCAGGATCACATGCACGTGCGGATTGTCGGTGTTGTGGTGGTCGACAGCCACCCAATCCAAAGGCGCGCCGAGGTCGCGCTCCATCTGCGCCATGGTGGCTCGGGTGAAGTCTTTGAGATCCTCAATCCGGGCGCCGCTCTCAGGCGCCAGCATCACGCGTGTGTGCCGTTTATCTTCGATCTCCCACTCCGAAAGCCGGGGCTCGGCCCCCACGCGGTCATTCTCGCGATCGTAGAAATGTCCAGGTTCGCCCTCCGGGCCCGCCCCATCGCGTTGAAGATATTTGCCATGCGCGATGAGCTTACCCGCACCGCTTCCGCCGTGGCCTTGGTAGAACACGGTGACCACGACGCGTTGTCGTTTGTCTCGAGCGAATGCCGCATTTGCTCCGGCTGCGCGAAAGCGTCCGCCAGGCCGGCGGCCAGCAAGCAGTTTGGATAATTGTCCGCCAAGTGCGCCGCTACGCGCACGCCCACTCACACCGCGCGTCTTATGAACTTTTCCGACGATACCGTCTTCATCTCGGAAGACGGCCATGTCGCGCACAGCGGCGAGCGCCTCCCCGTCATTGGGCAGCACGAGCGCCGACGTTTTCAACCGCTCCGACAGTGATGCTTTGGCCATTGCCGCGTCACGCACCGTTGAATTTGCAGCGATGCCGCTGCTCTCACCGCGCGATGATCAAGCGTGCCGCAGGAAATTGCTAGGATTCACAAGTGTCAGAAGAAAACCTGCGGCGCTCTTAATCTTGCTCTCCACCGCATCCTTTCCTTCGAGCCCTTTCTGTTGTCGTTCCATCTTCCAACGTCAACGCAGCCGAAATGTTGCCGCGTGTGGCGCCGTGATTCCTCGGGTTGGAAAAACTCAGAGCGGACGCCAGACGCCTTCGACCAGGTCCGTGCTGATCGGCCCCCAATAACGGCCATCAAACGAGTTGGCGCTGTCTCCCAAGAGGAGAATTTCAGTTGAGCCAAGCGTGCGGCATCCGATCCAGCCTTGAGGGGCGCCGGCTCCATTTTGGACGATGGCGGCCTCTACGTCATCGATGCTGAGCACGCGGCCGTCGCTGCACACTTCTTGGCCCGCCATAGCGGTCAGACGTTTGATGAACCGATCGCCTTCGTCATCATAGTTGTGTGCAGCTGCTTGTGCTGGCGCAACATCGCGTGCCCGCACCGTCACGAACATGCCATGGGTCGGAGGGCTGGTCTCACGAACATAGAACCCCACGGGCACCGATGGACTGTGATTGAAGAGAACAACATCCTGGCGCGCGCCGCTTGCAAAGACGAGCGCTGCTAACGCCGTTACAGCGCCGCCGACCCACAGCTTGAAACGTATCGAACGCATATCCCCATTGAGACGCGATCAAACACTCTGCTCACCTCAATTCATCCGGGGCGGGTGGGCGGGGTGTCGCGATAGGGATGGAAGCCCGAAGGGCCGAGACCGTTAGGGCTCGGTGCGAAGCACGACAGCCCGGCCGCCGGCAATGCCGGCGGATCGCCTAGCAAACGAAAATGCGGCAACGCGCGGCAAAAACACCGCAAACGCGTTTGGATCGGTTGACGGGCAAAGCGCGGTCACGGCGGAATTGTCCACGGCTAGTCGCGCTTTGGACTAAGCATAATAACGCGCTCATAGCGGGAGATCTGACCGTGCTCTTCAAGAGTGCGCAGAGCGCGGTAAAGGGTCTCCGGCGAAAGGCCTATCCCGCTCGCCACCCGCGACCACGCATCAGGCGCCTCCACCACCGGCGGATTGCCGCTTGAGCGCCAGCGCAGCCAAGCGAGCAGCCGATCGGGCGCCCGTTTGATGCGCTGAATCTCGATGAGCGCACGCAACTGCCGCACCTGCGCGGAGAACGCTTCAGCAAGTTCGATCGCCAGTTTGGGTTCAGCTTCGAGCCGCGCCCTAATGGCGGCGACCGGCGCAGCCGCGATGACAGACTTTGAGCGCGCGATCGCGTCGCAATGATACCGGTCGGAGAAGAGCGCGGCTTCCGCGAACGTCTCGCCCGCACTCGCCGTAGCGATAGTGAGCATCGTGCCATCACTCAGGTGACGCACCATCGCCACCGCGCCTTCGCGGACTTGAAAGATGGCGCGGACCGGATCGCCTTGGCGAAACACCGGCTCGTCCGCCTCGAAGTGCGCGACGGCGGCGCCAGGAATGTCGACGAACAGACGATCGAACATGATCCAAATCATAAAGGCGAGCGCCGGCCGCGGGCAATGATCGCCGCTGGAGGTCACTCATGAAGCGCGTTCTCATTGCAGGCGTGTTGCTGGCAAGTATCGCCGCAACCGCCCTCGCCCAGGATCACAGCACGATGGATCACGCCGCGATGGCGCGCGGACCGGGATTGTCGCAACCCGGACAGAGCGCATTCGCGGCGGTCCAGGAAGTGACCGAGCGGCTCAGCGCCGATCCCAACACGGATTGGTCCAGGATCAACATCGATGCCTTGCGCGAACATCTGATCGACATGGATGAAGTGACGCTTCGCGCCCAGATCCGCGCCGAACCCATCAGCGGCGGCGCGAGATACACCGTGACCGGCGAAGGGCGCACGCGCGAGGCCATTCAGCGCATGGTGCTCGGACACGCAACCAGCATGGGCGACGCGGAACACTGGACCATGACCGCCGAACGCACCGCAACCGGCGCCGTCGTCACGGTGATGGCGAAGCAAGCCTCCGACCTGCCGCGCATTCGCGCACTTGGCCTCATCGGCATGATGTCGGAAGGCGCGCACCACCAAGCTCACCATTGGATGCTGGCCACGGGCGAGCGTCCCCATTGACGGGCCATGCGTCACAATTCGCGCGGCAGGCAATGTATGAGGGATCGCGCGCGCACGCGCGTATGATCTAGATGTGCAGGCGCGTGCGCTCGCGCTCACCGCAAGAAATATTTGGTTTCACCGTATCCCTCACAGCTTTTCGAGCGTTAGCTCGCGATAGTTCGAGGGGATTTCAGAATGAAAAGCTCGCTCTTCTGCGCGGTAGCGCTCGCAGCTTTGCTCGTCGCATCGTCAGCCGTGGCACAACACACCGGCCATCCGATGCCGACGGCGCCGCCAACGGCGCAGACCCCGCCGCCGCCACCCCCACCACCTACTCCACCACCACCGCCGTCGGCGTCACCGCCGACGGCGCACGAGCATCAACCGGCCTCGCCGCCACCCCTTCCGCCGCCGTCACCGCCGCCCGCGCACGAGACCATGGATCACGACGCGCCCGCGTCCGCGCAGCAGATGGGCGCGATGGACCACTCCATGCACGATATGACCGGCGCGCTCGGCCCCTACGCGATGAGCCGCGAAGCGTCCGGCACCAGTTGGCAGCCCGACATCACCCGGCACTCGATGGTCTCAACCATGCGGGGCGAATGGATGCTTATGGGCCATGTCATGTTGAATGGCGTCTATTCGTGGCAGGACGGACCGCGCGGCGATGAGAAGGCATTTCTCGCCGGCATGATCATGGGCGTCGCCCGGCGCGATCTCGCCAATGGGGATGTCATCCAATTCCGCGGCATGCTCTCGCCCGATCCATTCATGGGACGCAGCGGCTATCCTCTTCTGTTGGCCGCGGGCGAAACCGCCGACGGCGTAAACCCGCTGATCGATCGACAGCACCCGCACGAATTGGTCATGGAGCTCTCGGGCTCCTACTCACATCGCCTGTCCGACAACAGCGGCGTGTTCGTCTATCTAGGCTATCCGGGCGAACCTGCGTTCGGCCCGCCGGCCTTCATGCACCGCACCTCGGCGATGGATAGTCCCGAGGCGCCGATCACGCACCATTGGTTCGATTCGACGCACATCACCTTCGGCGTGCTGACCGCCGGATACGTGCGCGACAATTGGAAGATCGAGGTTTCGCAATTCACCGGGCGTGAGCCGGACGAAGACCGCTACGATTTCGACGAACCTCAATTCGACAGCACGTCGGTGCGCCTCAGTTGGAACCCGACCGAACGCTGGGCGCTGCAAGCTTCGTATGCCACGCTCGAAAGCCCGGAGCAGCTTGAGCCGGAGGTGGATGAAGATCGTTGGTCCATCAGCGCCGCCTATACGATGCCGATGGGCGATGATGGCTGGTGGTCGACGACCCTCGCTTACGGGGAGAAGGATCCGACCGACGAGGAGAGTTTGGCGGGCCTCGCGCTGGAGACCGCCTATCATCCCAATCGCAACTGGACTTTCTTCGGCCGCGCCGAACAGGTCGACAGCCATGACCTCGCACCCGAAATCGAAACCGTGGCCAAGGTCTCGATCGGCGCGGTGCGCGATTTCTACATCCGTGAGAATGTCGCCATCGGCGTGGGCGCGCTGGCGAGCTACAATTTCGTTCCTGACGAACTCGAACCTGCCTATGACGGCGACCAAGAGGGCGCGATGGCCTTTGTCCGATTGCGCATCGGCTGAATGCGGCGTGCCGTTGGCAATTCCTGCAGACCGGAGAGCGTCATGATCGGTTCGCGACTGGTTCTTGCGGCGGCCGCCGCGCTTTTGCTGGGGTCACCGCTCGGCGCTTGCTCCGCTTCGGGCAATGCCAGCCCAATCGCCTCGCAGCGCGATGAACGAGCGCCGGCCGCTGTGGTCGAGGCGTTCTCGGCCGCGTTGCGCGCGGGCGATGCGACCGTGGTCGAGCGGCTCATGGCGCCGGACGTGATCATTGCCGAGAGCGGCGGGGTCGAGCGTTCGTTTGCGGAATACGCCTCGCATCACATGCCTGCCGACATGGCGTTCACGGCCGCGGTGGAGTTCACGCTGGAGCAGCGCGACGTCATCGTTGAGGGGGACATGGCCACTGTGATTTCGCGCGGTCAGGTGCACGGGCAATTCCGCGACCGGGCGGTCCATGCAAACTCGATGGAGACCATGGTTCTGCGTCGAACCGATGGACAATGGCGCATCGTGCACATCCATTGGTCGTCCTCGCCGATCCGGGAGCAAGCGAGCTAGAACCAGGTCCTTACGCCGACGACAAAGCGCGTTGCGGCGACATCCTCGCCGTCGGCGCGTGCGTAGTCGGCGGTATCCCCCAAAGTCGTATCATAGCTGACGCCAACATAAGGCGAGAACGTGCGAGTGATGTCGTAGCGAAGGCGCAAGCCGAGTTCGGCCTCCGTGAAGCCAGCTCCAACGCCAAGTTCGGGAATGTCGTCGGCGGAGAGATTGATCTCCACTCGAGGCTGCAGAATCCAACGTTGCGTCAGGCGTGCATCATAAGAACCTTCGAAGCGCGCGCTCAGCTCGCCTTCGTCGGACACGAAAAGAGCGCCCGTGGTTTCGAACCAATATGGCGCGACGCCTTCGAAGCCCAGCACGGCGTAAGCCCGGTTTCGACGGGGCTCGATGTCGTAGCGCACGCCTGCCTGCACATCGAAATACGGTCCTATCGCGCGCGAGTAGAGCGCTTGCACCTCGGCGCTCTCGACATCGTCCTCATTGGCGTCGCCCTCCGTCTTGAAGACGAAGCGGTTGATGTCGCCGCCGATCCAGCCCTCGCCTTCCCAGTGAAACGAGGTCTCGTCATCGCTGAATTGCAGCTCGGCAAGATCGACCATCACGGTCGAGATGATCGCGCCGCCATGCTCGCGCCGAAGCTGAGCGCGCGCCGCCTCCATCTCGCCGGCGCTGTAGAAGCGTTCAGCCGCGTGGTCGGCCGGCGCCTCTGGCGCAGGCTCGTTGCCAACCTCGGAATCAGCGCTCGCGCCGTGACCCATCTGCGAATGGTCCATAGTCCCATGGTCCATCTGCGAATGATCGGCCTCACTTTCGTCTGGCGTCTCCGCGGGCGCCTCAGTCTGCGGCGGCGACGTCGGCCACGGCATCTGCATGGCTGGCGGATCGGTTTGCGCGAGCCCTGGCGTCGCCATCACCAGCGGCGCGGTGAATGCGAAAAGAACACGCCACCTCATGAGCGCGTCTCGTCGAGCGGGCGCACGGTGACGACGCGGAACATGCCGGCGTGCATGTGATAGAGAAGATGGCAGTGAAACGCCCAGTCGCCGGGCGCATCGGCGGTTAGATCGAACGTCACCTTGCCGCCGGGCAACACGTTGACGGTGTGCTTGCGCGGGCGTTTTCCATCGGATCCCGTCAGCAGCTCGAAGAAGTGCCCGTGAAGGTGAATCGGGTGCGCCATCATGGAATCGTTCACGAGCGTAACGCGCACGCGCTCGTCGCGGCGGAATGGGATGGGCTCAACCACTTCACTGAAGCGCTCGCCGTCGAACGACCACATGAAGCGTTCCATGTTGCCGGTCAGATGAAGTTCAAGCGAGCGCGAGGGCGTGCGCGTGTCCGGATTAGCCTCAAGCGCTTCGAGATCGGTGTAGACGAGCACGCGGTGTTCGACATCCTCGAGCCCCTGCCCGCGGTCGCCAAGACGATCGACAGGCATGGGCGCGATTGATTGCACGCCGGAGCCCATCCGCACTTGCGGCGCGTTGGCGCCGTCGCGCATCGACATGTCGCCGTGATCCATGCCGCCAGCATTGGCCGCGCCCTCCGTCCCGGGCCAAGCCATGGTCATGCTAGACATATCCATGCCCATGTCGCGCATAGTGGATCGCGGACGCGCGCGCAGCGGCGGAATGTCCGCGCTCATGCCAGGACGCGGCGCCAGCGTCGCGCGGCCTATGCCGGAACGGTCGACGGCTTCTGCGACAAGCGTGAAGGCGCGGTCCTCGCGCGGTTCAACGATCACGTCATAGGTTTCGGCGACCGAGATCTGAAACTCGTCGACCGCGACCGGCTTCACGTTTTGCCCGTCGGCTTGCACGATGGTGAGCGGAAGGCCGGGAATGCGGACGTTGAAGATGGTCATCGCCGCGGCGTTGATAAAGCGAAGCCGCACCCGCTCGCCCGGTTGGAAGAGCCCTGTCCAATTATCCGCAGGACCATGCCCGTTGATCAGGAATGTGTAGGTCGATCCTGTGACATCGGAGATGTCGGTTGGATCCATCCGCATCGCCGCCCATTCCATCTGGTCAGAGAGCGGCGGATCGCGGCCTGTGAGCGCGCCCAAAATGATTTCGCGCTGCATGTTGAAATGTCCGGGCTCCTGTTTCAGCCGCGCGAAGATCGTGTGCGGATGAAGGAAGCTATAATCGGAGAGCACGATGACGTGCTCGCGATCGTACGCGATTGGATCGGCGCCGGCGGGATCGATAACGATCGGACCGTAATGGCCCTCCTGCTCCTGCAGGCCCGAATGCGAGTGATACCAATAGGTCCCGTACTGACGGACCGGGAAGTCGTAGGTAAAACTTCGCCCCGCGCGGATGCCGGGAAAGCTAACACCCGGCACGCCGTCCATCTGGAACGGCAAGATGAGCCCGTGCCAGTGGATCGAGGTTTCTTCGTCGAGCTGATTGTTGACCGTGAGACGAACGTTCTGGCCTTCGCGCAAGCGGATGAGCGGCCCAGGCACGGTGCCGTTCAAGCCAATGGCGTGGCCGCTACGTCCTTCGATGTTTAAGTGCATGCGCGCGACGTTGAGCGCGATGTCTTCGCCGCTCAGCGTGGGCAACGTGGGACCAAGCCCATGCGCGTGGGTCTGCGCCCAGGCCGGAAAGGCGCGCGCGGCCACGAGCCCCGCGCCAAGCGCGCCTGCGCCATGCAATAGTCTTCGTCGCGAAAACATCGTCCCTGCCCGTGTGATCAGAAGGCCATATGCCCTGCGCCGTGGGTCACTTCGGCGCCGAGATAAGCTTGCACCAAGATCGCCGCGGCAACGACGCTAAGCGCTATTGCGTAAAGAGGACCATTACGGCCCGTCGCCGCGGCCTCTGCGTTGGGCTTCAGACGCCAGACGATCAGCATGAGAAGCGGCAGTACCGTTCCCAGCCAGCGATGCAGCGTCAAAGCCGTCTCGTCATCCGCCCCCGGCAATCCTGCATTGATCCAGCCAAGCGGCGCTGCGACGAACGCGCCCAACGTGGCGATCGCCAGCAAGAGCTTGTTGCTTGCTGTGTAGAGGGGCTTGCGCCGCACGAGCGCCATCAATTCCAAGAACGCGACCGTCAGCAGCAAGCCGATGGGAAAGTGAACCGCCGCTGGATGCCAGCCACCCAGCCAGCGCAGGAGGCGGCCACTAAAGGTCGTGGGCCGTTCATCGTGCTCGGTCATGACCGGCGCGGTCGGCCACGGCATCGTCATCACCGGCTCGTCGCCGGGCGCGTCAGCTGGCGCCGCTTCGATTTGCTGTTGTTGGGGAGTGTGCGGCTCGTGCTGATGCGCCGCTGCGGGCGTCAGCGCAAAGAGCGCCAGGACCACGCTCAAGAGGCCGACACGGCGTAGCCATGATCCGAGACGTGTCATGCGCCCCTCCGCGCCCGCCGCTGCTTAACGCTGCACTTGCAGCGCGGAGACCATCGGCTGGCCATTGTGATTGACCAAGGTGAAGTTGACGCGATTGCCCACCGCAACGCCGGTCAAGAGGTCGGCCGAGTGCAATGGAAACGCCATCGTCATGGCCGGCCAGCCGAGAGCGGGCATCGGTTCGTGCGCAATGGTAATACGGTTGTTGCGCGTGTCGATGGCGCGGACGACACCGACGCCTTGAGCGCTTTGCGGCACTTCGGCAGCGGCGTGGTCATGACCTTGATGCGCGAAGGCCGGCGCTGCGGCGCCGAGGCTGAGCGCGGCAGCGACGGCAAGGATCAATTGTATTGTCATGAAACGTCTCCTGGTTCGTTGATATCTACGCGACACGGCGCGCAATCCCGCGCCCGGGCGCGGAAAAAGGCGTGGTTTAGGCAGCGCCGAGGCATGGCGACGCAGTTGAAGAAGGGTGTCTTGGATGGGCGCAGCACCCCTCACCGCTCGGCGAGCATCTCTCTCATCTGCGCGATCTCTTGCTGCTGACCGGCGATGATGCCCTGGCAGAGTTCGCGGATCTCGGGATCGGTGATCTGCGCCTGCTCGCACATAAGGATCGCGCCCGAATGGTGCGGCACCATGGAGCGCAGGAACTCGGCGTCGCCGATGGCTGTCTGCGAGCGGATCGCGAAGAAAGCGCCAAACCCAATCACCGCACAAAGCGCGTAGGAGATGAGGTTTGCGCGCGCGTTCATATACATATGGCGCATGAGGATGAGTTCGATCGCCACCATGGGCGCGGCCATCAAGGCCGCCATGTACGCCTGGTTGAGATTGGGCAGCGCGTTCTCGACGCGGTCCACCATCGCGTACATGAGAATGTACATCGCAACGAATGAGAGGAGCGCCATCAGCGCCAGCGTCCGATAGGGTTTGGCGTGCTTCGTCGCGCCATGGCCGCCCTGATGTGAAGAATGGTCTGTCATGGCCTCGCTCCTCATTTCGTTGACCGCTAGAACCGCGCGATACCGCGCCTGTTCCGGGTTGCCGGGCAATCCGAAAATCTTGGAGTCTCGATGAGGGATTTGAGCGTCCGGTGCGTATAGACCTTACGTGCTGGCGCGGCTTTATGGGGGAAACATCGTGCGCATCGCTTGGCTGGCGTCGTTCGTCCACAAATGGCTGGCGCTCATCATCGGCATTCAGATCTTCATCTGGATCGCAACGGGGCTCTTCTTCACGGTCGTGCCGATCGAACAGGTCCGCAGCGAACATCGCATCCGCGAACTCCAACCTGCCGCGCTGAGCGCGGCCGATGTCGCCAATCTCTCCACTGCGCTCGGACCAGAAGTCCCGATCCGTCTCACGGTCGAAACCCGCCCGGAAGGCGCGCGCATCGTCGCGGACTATGCTGACGGCACGGCCGCCCTCTTCGACGCGCGCAGCGGCCAAAGACTTTCGCCTCTCAGTCAGGAGGGCGCGCTCGCCATCGCCCGCGCCCGCATTGCCACCGAGGCGCCCGTCGCCTCTTCCGAGCTTGTCACCACCGCGAGCCCGGAATATCGCGGCGCGCTGCCGGCCTGGCGCATCGCTTTCGACGAGCCGTCCAAGCTCGCTGTTTATGTCGGCGCCAACAACGGTCAGGTGACCGCGCGCCGCTCGGAGCTCTGGCGTGTCTATGACTTCCTCTGGGCGCTTCACATCATGGACTACCGGGATCACGAGAACTTCAACCACGCCCCGATCATCATCGTCTCGGTGCTGGCCTTTCTCTCCACCATCGCCGGTATTGCGCTCATTCCGTACCGCTTCCGCTGGCGGCGAAAGAAGCCGGCGTCGGCTTAAGACGGTGAGGGCGCGGCGGGTCATACGCGCAGCGAGCCCAGGCGCAGAGAGTTGGCGATGACCGAGACCGACGAGAGCGCCATCGCAAGTGCTGCGATCATCGGCGACAGGAGCATGCCGGTCAGCGGATAGAGCACGCCCGCTGCGATCGGAACACCCGCGACATTGTAGGCAAAAGCGAAGAAGAGGTTTTGCCGGATGTTGGCCATCACCGCGCGCGAGATGGTGCGGGCGCGCACGATGCCGACGAGGTCGCCGTGCAGGAGCGTGACGCCGGCGCTTTCGATGGCGACATCAGTGCCGCCGCCCATGGCGATGCCAACATCGGCCGCGGCAAGAGCTGGCGCGTCATTGACGCCGTCTCCGGCCATCGCGACCACACGGCCTTGGCTCTTGAGGCGCGTCACCACGTCGGCTTTGTGGTCGGGTAAAACCTCAGCCTCGATGTCGGTGATGCCGAGCTTCTTGGCGACCGCTTCCGCCGTGGTGCGATTGTCGCCGGTCAGCATCACAAGCTTCAAGCCCTGGGCGCGCAATTGATCGAGCGCCGCCAGTGTTGTTGGCTTGACGGGATCGCCAATGCCGATCACCGCAGCTGCTACGTTGTTGACGCTTACATAGATCGCCGTGGCGCCCTCAGTGCGAAGCTTCTCGGCTTTCGCTTCGAGCGCACTCGTCGCGACGCCGAGCTCGCGCATATAGCGCTCGGCCCCCAGCGCGATCTCTTTGCCGTCAACCACGCCGATCACGCCCTTGCCGGTCGGTGAGTCAAAATCCCGCGCTTCGCTCAGCGAAAAACCGCGTTGGCGCGCCGCCTCCACGATCGCCTGAGCAAGGGGATGTTCGCTTTGGTTTTCGAGGCCGGCTGCGAGCGCGAGCACATCCGCTTCATCGAAGCCTTGCGCCAGCTCAATCGCAACGACTGCGGGCTTGCCTTGGGTCAGCGTGCCGGTCTTGTCGAGAATGAGCGTGTCGACCTTTTCGAAGCGCTCCAGGGCTTCGGCGTTCTTGATGAGGACGCCCGCGCGTGCGCCGCGTCCGACACCGGCCATGATCGACATGGGCGTCGCTAAGCCCAGCGCACACGGACAGGCGATGATCAGCACGGACACCGCAGCGATCAGCCCGTAGGAAAACGCCGGTGACGGTCCAAAAATCCACCAGGCGATGAGTGCGATGATCGCCACGCCAATGACGGCCGGCACAAACCATCCCGAAACGCGATCGGCCAGGCGCTGAATGGGCGCGCGTGAGCGTTGTGCATCGGCCACCATCTGCACGATGCGCGACAACATGGTGTCGGCGCCGACGCGGTCGGCTTCGATGACGAGCGCGCCAGTCTGGTTAAGCGTGCCGCCGATGACGCGCTCGCCGGATTGACGCGTCACGGGCATGGATTCGCCGGTGACCATGGATTCGTCGATGCTGGAGCGGCCTTCAGCGACGATGCCGTCGACCGGGACCTTCTCACCCGGCCGCACGCGCAGGCGGTCGCCCACCATGATCTGATCGAGGCCGACTTCCTCTTCGCCGCCGTCTCGAATGCGGCGCGCCGTCTTCGGGGCAAGATCGAGCAGCGCTCGGATGGCGCCGCCGGTGCGCTCGCGCGCTTGCAGTTCGAGCACCTGGCCTAACAGAACGAGCACGGTGATAACGGCCGCGGCTTCGAAATAGACCGCGACCAGTCCATGATGATCGCGGAACGCTGGCGGAAACGCTGACGGAGCAAAGAGCGCAACGACGCTGTAGCTCCAGGCAACGCCTGTCCCCAGCGCGATCAAAGTGAACATGTTGAGGTTGCGCGTCTTCAAGGACTGATAGCCGCGCTCGAAGAACGGAAAGCCCGCCCACAACACCACAGGCGTCGCGAGCAGGAATTGCAGCCAGCCGTTCCAAACCGGCGGCACGATATTATCGACGCCAAAGAAGTGGCGCCCCATTTCGAGCGCCAGCACCGGCAACGCGAGCGCAGCGCCGATCCAGAAGCGGCGCGTCATGTCGATGAGTTCGGGATTGGGCCCTGCATCCGCAGTCGGCATCATCGGCTCAAGCGCCATGCCGCAGATCGGGCATGAGCCTGGACCGTCGCGCACGATTTCGGGGTGCATCGGGCATGTCCACTTGGCGCCGGGCGGCGCGGTCGCGGGATCAACCGGTGGAGCGCCGTGCAGGGCGCTCCCTTTGCCCACGTCACCGTGCGCGCTACAGCAGCTCGCGGCGGCCTTTGCGTATTTCGCAGGCTCGGCCGCGAACTTCGCCTTGCAGCCGGCGCTGCAGAAGAGAACCTCCTCGCCCTCATGCGTGAGCCGATGGGGCGTATCGGGTTTGACCGTCATGCCGCAGACCGGATCGATCAACTTCGGCCCCGTGGCGACGGCGTGATCGTGGCCATGGTGGCCGTGCGAGGAATGGCGGGATGTCATGAGCTTACCGCACGACTGCGTGCGTCCTTTGCTGTGATCTTGCGGCAGAGCCTAATCCTTCCCATAATGGGAAGGTCAAGCGGTGAAAGTTTGGAGTGATTTGAAGCAGATGAATATTGGAGATGCGAGCGAACGCTCTGGCGTGTCGGCCAAAATGATCCGCTATTATGAGGAGATCGGCCTCATCAAGTCGGCGCGCCGCGCCAACAACTATCGCGACTATGATGCGAGCGATGTGAGCGTGCTGCAATTTATCCGGCGCACGCGCGATCTCGGCTTCTCGCTTGAGGAGGTCGCAAACCTGCTTGCGCTTTGGCGCGACCGCAAACGTCCCTCGCGCGAAGTCAAAAAGCTCGCGTCCCAACACATCGAAGATCTTGAACGGCGCATGCGCGAGATGCGCGCGGTGGTGCGCACGCTGAAGGCGCTCGCCGACCATTGTCACGGCGACGAGCGTTCGGACTGTCCGATCCTGGAGGACTTTGCGTCCGCGCCTGTGAAAAAGAAGACGGCTCGCAAGCACGCGCACGCGTGAATGCGTCACTGCACTGACGCTTGAGCGATCAGCGCGCCGGATAGTGCGCGAAAACACTGCGCTCGCCGCGGGAGGTGAAAGCCACGACATCGTAGGCTTCGCTGCCCCCGCCTGGCTGTTCCATGCCGGGCGATCCCATCGGCATGCCACCAACGGCTATGCCGGCGATTTGGGGACGCTCTTCGAGCAGACGCACCACATCGGCCAACGGCACGTGTCCTTCCACGACGTAATCGCCGACGATGGCCGTGTGGCACGAGGCGAGATCTGCCGGCACGCCGCGCGCGCTCTTAAAAGCAGCAAGATCGGGATCGTCCTGGGTCGTGACGATGAAGCGCCCGCTCGCGCGCATCTGCTGGGTCCAAGCCTCGCAACAGCCGCAGCCGGGATTACGCCGAACTGCCATTGGCACGGGCCGCGCGGCTGCTTCGGCGCAGCTCGCAAGGGCGCCCATAAGCAGAGCCGATCCAGCGGCGCCAAGCATGGCGCGACGCGATTGCAGGAGCACGGATTTTTCCATCACCAAGTCCAGCTTGGTCATTCTGATATACTACGCATGCTGGCCGCTTCAGCCCTCACGCTGCTTGCAGTTTGAGGGCTTCGGGGTACGGCTGCGTATGCATGGATGGCGGAAGGTAGGTCAGGAATGCGTATTGACGATTGGCTGAAGGAACTCGCGGGGCAAAAACCCGATCGTTCCTTGCACGGACTTGAGACACGGGTGTGGGCCGCGATCGGCGAAGGCCAGCGGGCGCCGTCGGCGATGACGCTCTGGGGGTGGCGGAGCGCCGCCGCCGCCTTGCTTCTAACCATCGGATTGCTCACGCAAGGCGCGAGCTTGGCTGAGGCCAATTCCGAGTTTGAGCTCTTCTCGCCGCGCGCCGCGCTGGCGCCTTCGACGCTGCTCGGAGAGAGCCAGTGACGTCGGCGCAACGCGCCATCGCCGTCACTATTGTCGTCGCATTCGTCGCCGGACTTGCCGGCATGGGCCTAGGCAGCCTGATCTTCGCGCCGCAGCGGACGCCGAGCCTGCATGAAGTTCTGCACCACGAACTCGATCTCAGCGCCACGCAAGAGCAAGAGATCGAGGCGCTTGAGCGCGATTTCGCGACGCGCCGGCGCACGCTCGAAGTCGAGATGCGAGCGGCCAATGCCGAACTGGCGGCAGCTATGCGCGAAGAGCACGAATACGGCCCGCGCGTCACCGCCGCAGTCGAGCGCTTCCATCATGCAATGGGCCAACTTCAGAGCGAAACGATGGGGCACGTCTTTGCCATGCGCGCGGTGTTGACGCCTGAACAGTGCGTTGAGTTTGACGCCCTTGTCGCATCGGCGCTGACCGACGAGCACCAATGAATGCCCGCGACCGGGACGACGATGATGCGCTGATCGCGGCGGCGCTCAGCGGCGATAACGCCGCCTTCTCCACACTCATGGGACGCCACAAGGAGCCGCTCTACCGGTTCGTGCGCCGCTATGTCGGCGACGCAGATGAATCTTTCGACCTGGTGCAGGAGACGTTCGTCGCAACCTGGAGCGCGCTCGCCGCCTTCGAGCGTGGCCGTTCGTTTCCGGTGTGGCTGCGCCGCATTGCGCTCAATAAATGCCGCGATTGGAGCCGACGTCGCCAAGTACGCAAATTCTTCTTCGGCGCCGCGCCGCTCGAAACCGCCGACACGATGCCAGCGCCCGCCACTAAGGATGAACCACGGGAAGCGCGGCTTGCCGCGCTCGACGCCGCGATCGCCGCCCTCCCCACGGCGCTCAAGGAACCGCTTCTGCTCACTGTATTCGAGGAGCTGTCGCAGGCAGAGGCTGGCGCGCTCCTTGGGGTGAGCGCCAAGGCCGTTGAGACCCGCGTCTACCGGGCAAAGCAGAAACTTCGGGAAACCATGTCCGAACGGTTCGCCGATGCGGCGAACCAGGCGCCGAAAAACGACGGCCAACCGTGACAAACGGCCCCGCTCCCGCGTATGATTCATCCATGCGTTTGGCGCTCGCAGCAATCCTTGCTCTGGCGGTCGGTCTTCTGCCGGTCACGCACGCGCGCGCCGATGCTATGCCTGAACCGTCTATGGCGATGTCATGCCACGACATGATGGGCATGGCAGACCACATGAACGGGGGCGATCAGCCCTCTAACGACATGCAGGACTGCGCCGACCACTGCCTGTCTCAGGTCAACGCGCAGACCGTTGACGCGCCGGCGCCAGGCCCTTCGCTAGTGAACGCGATCCGCGCCCAGCTCGGCGGTGAGATCAATCTCGGTAAGGCGCACTTCCGCGATCCGCCCGATCCGCCACCCCCTCGACTTTAGCGCCTGATTAGCAACGCGCGCCGACAATGGACGGCCGCGCACCTCTGTCTACGAAATCAGGACGCACAATATGCGACTACCTGCATTCGCTGCGCTTGCCGCGGCAGGCGCTGCGCTGGCGCCGACAAACAGCGACGCACGAGCCGTCACCTATCCTGGCGGCTGGATGGCCATGGCTGAGCATCGTGACGAGAGCACGATGGTTGAAACCATGCTGACGCTGACGCCGAACTTCGCTATCGGCTGGCATGACGAATGGGACGCCGAAAGCGACTGGCAGTTTCATGGGCCTATGGTCGCTGGCCTCGCCAAGCGCTGGAACATGCCCGACGCCCAAGCCAACATCTTCTGGATGGCCGGGGCGGGCGTTGCCTACGACGATGCTGAATCGATCGGGGGTGATGCTGAGCCTGCTGCCTATGTGGGCGTCGAAGCGGATTGGGAAAACCGGCGCTTCTATACGCTCTACCAAGCGCGCGCGTTCTGGGCGGAAGACATCGACGAGACCTTCAGCCAGCGCCTTCGGCTGGGCGTTGCGCCCTATATCGCCGAGGCGGGCGCGCTGCACACTTGGGCCATTCTCCAGATCGATCACGAACCGGAAGAGGAGAACCAGGTCTCGGTCTCGCCGGTTCTTCGGCTCTTCAAAGACACGACGCTGTTTGAAGTCGGCGCCTCGCTCGACGGCGACGCCTTCGCCAGCGTCATGTTCTATTTCTAAGGATCAAAGCCCATGAACCTCATCAAAACCTTCGCCGTCGCATTCTCGCTGGCCGCGATCTCACCGCTCCCCGCTTTCGCTCAGTCTCGTCCCGCGCAGACCGCGCCCATTGCTGCCGATGTTGTCGTCTCGGTGAACGGGCTGGTTTGTGATTTCTGCGCGCAAGCGATCGACCGAAGTTTCCGCCGCCGCGCGGAAGTGAACGCTGTCCATGTCGACCTCACCGAGAAACTGGTGTCGATCGACTTCCGGCCCAATCAAAATCTCGACGACGACACCATCCGGGACATCATCACCCGCGCCGGCTACACGGTCACGAACGTGCGCCGCACGGCGACGCCATGAGGAGCGAGCCTTTCTCATGGCGCGACACCGCCGCGCCCATGCTGGCGCTCTTTGGGTCGACCGCAACGCTTGTCTGCTGCGCACTGCCGGCGCTCTTCGTGGCGCTCGGCATGGGCGCGGTGGTGGCGGGGCTCGTCTCGGCCGTGCCGCAAATCACCTGGCTTTCGGAGAATAAGCCGCTCGTCTTCGGCGGTTCGGGCGCGCTTATCGCCATAGCAGCCTGGCTGCAATGGCGTGCGCGCAACGCGCCCTGCCCAACCGACCCAGCGGCCGCGCGCGCATGCCAGCGTTTGCGAACCATCTCGGTCTTCATTCTGGCCATCGCCGCGATCGCCTGGTGCATCGGCGCGTTCTTTGCCTTCTTCGCAGCTCAATTGCTGTTCTGACGTTCCACGGAGTTCTTATGCGTTTTCTTCTACTTCCGCTGATCGCGGCCACGATGATGGCTGCCTGCAGTCGGCCTCAATCGGAAACGGACGAGCCGCAAGCTGCGGCGCAGGGCGAAGCGCCGGCGGGCGTCCACTCAAGCGGCACGGTTGTCGCGATCACGCGCGAATATAGCGCCATCACCATCCAGCATGCGCCGATCCCAGAGTTTCAGATGGAGGCGATGACGATGGAGTTCACCGTCGCGGATGCGACTCAACTCGATGGCCTCAATGTCGGCGACCGCGTCACGTTCGATTTGAGCGGACCGATCGACATCCGAACGATCGAGAAGGCTAACAACTAACACAGGCCGCGGCCCCCAAGGCGGGCTTCCGCCTGCGTTCATGACGGCCTGACCCACCTTTGACGACTGGCCACCGGCACTCACGGCCGTCGCTTTTTCGCAGCGCGTTCGGCGACAATCTCGCGAGGGGCCTTGTCTTCACGCAAGCCTTTGAAGGCGCCGTGCCGCACCAGCCCGTCCGCCGTCCATGCGCGGAATTCCACTTGGGCCACGAGCTTGGGGGCAACCCAAACGACGCCGCGGCGCTCGCGGCTGGACAAGGTCCCCGCAAACGGCGGGCTCTCCTGCCGCAGTGGATTGAGCCGCGCGTAGAGCATGCGCGCACTCTTCTGCGTGAAGCCGGTGCCTATGCGTCCGGCGTAGCGCAGCTTGCCGCGTTCGGTGACCCCTAGAGCGAGCGCGCCAACGGCTTTGTCGAGCACGGTCGAATGCGTGAAACCCACTATGATGAATTCCTGCACCTCGATGCATTTGGACTTGATCCAGGAGCCATCGCGCGCAGAGACGTAAGGCGCTTGCGCCAGCTTGGAGATGATCCCCTCAAGCTTCGTTTTGCAGGCGGCCTTCAAAAGCTTTGCGCCGTCGCCGGCTTGATGGGCGCTGTAATGCAGACCTTTGCGTGGCCGCGGGCCGAGGAGCTTGCGTAGACGTTCCTTGCGCTCGACGAGAGGCTTCGACCGCAAATCGACGCCGTCGAGGTAGATGAGATCAAAGATGCAATAGAGGAGTTCGCTGTCATCGCCTTCGCTCAGGTGCTCGGCGAGCTGGCTAAAGTCCGCCGCCCCTGCGTCATCGGCGGCGATCACTTCACCGTCCAACACAGCGTTCTGACACGGGAGCTTGCGCAAGGCAGCGGGAAGACGATCGCCGAGACGTTTGGTCCAATCTAAGCCGCCGCGTGTCAGAAGTTGAATGCCCTTCGCGCTAATGCGCGCTTGAATGCGATAGCCGTCGAACTTGGTCTCGTGCACCCATTCGTCGCCGGTGGGCGGCGCCTGCATCAGCTTTGCCAGCATGGGCGATATGAAACGCGGCGGCTCTCTCAACAGACGTGGCGCTTGGCGTATTCGGATCCTGGATAGAGACGAATAGCCTCTTCGTGCAGCCATTCCGCGGCTGCGGTCCACAGCCCGGGCCAGGTTCGGTACGTGTCGGGCGGCCTGGCCGCCTTGTCCTCACGATAGAAGGTGCGTTCAGTCTTCCGGCCGTTGAGTTCATCGCCGATCCAGACCGTGAAGCCATTGTCCCAGAACGATGAGACGCCAGCGTTGATCTCGGACTCGTAGAGTTCGCTCAGTGTCTTCAGCAATTCAGGCCGGTGAACCATTGTCAGCGCTTCCGCTTCTGGTCGCCCCGGTCGCCTTCGCCTTTCTTGGCTACCTTCTTGGCGGTCTTGCGCCGGTCGGCGGCGAGCGACTTGCCGACATCGTCGCTTTCTTTGAACTGGCCCTTTTTGTCGCGGCGCACATAGCGTTTGTCCTTACCCGTATCGATCAATTCGCGTGGCATTTTGGAACTCCTCTCTGGATGTAACGCGAAAGGCAGGAACCGGTTGCGCAGGAGCGGAACTGCATGCTCTCGGCCCCTGTTCGAAGCTCATGGAGGTTCAATCTCCCCGGCAAACCCGCTCAAAGAAGAAAGCGAACGCCGACCCCTTCCCCGGCTTCGTCGAGCCGTCGCTGGCGACGCTACGCGCCAAGGCGCCGGAGGGCGGCCGCTGGATTCACGAGATCAAGTTCGACGGCTACCGAACCCAGCTCCACCTTAATAACGGCAAGGCCCGCGCCCTCACCCGCCGCGGCTATGACTGGACCGAAAAATTCAAGCCGATGGCGGACGCCATCGAAGGCTTGGCCGATAGCCTTATCATCGACGGCGAAACCATTGTCGCTGGCCCGAAGGGCGTGCCCGATTTCGCGGCGCTGCACGCCGATCTCGCCAAGACCCGGACCGATCGTTTGCGCTACGTCGCCTTCGATCTGCTTTACCTCAACGGCCAAGATTTTCGCGCGCTGCCGCTGATCGAGCGCAAACATAAACTGAAGCAGTTGCTGGAGGAGGCTCCGGACATCCTCCAGTTCAGCGATCATTTCGAAACGTCAGGCAATGACCTTTTCAAGCAAGCCTGCAAGCTTGGGCTCGAAGGCGTCATCAGCAAACTGAGAGACGCGCCCTACCGCTCCGGCTCGACCGAGAGCTGGATCAAGACCAAGTGCGTCAACCGCGACAACTTCCCGATCATCGCCTTCGTCGAAAAGCTGGAAGCAAGACCGCGCCGCATCGCTTCGCTCTACATAGGCCGGCGCGAGAACGGCAAATTGCTCTATGCCGGCAAAGCGCAAAGCGGCTTTCGCGATGCGGACCTCTACATGCTGCGCGAGCGGCTCGATCCCTACGTCCGAAAAACCTCGCCCCTCGACCAAGCCATCAAGAAACCGAAAGCCACATGGGTTGACCCAGTTGTCGAAGCCGAGATCGCCTTCAATGGCATCACCGCCGACGGCCTCCTGCGCGCGCCGGTGTTCAAGGCGATCCGCGAAGACATCTCGCCACCCGACCAGAAGCCCGTCGCGAAACGGACTCCAAAGCCAACAGACGTCGCGAAGCAGAAGACCGGCAAGGTGCCGCGCGAGAACATCCTGCAGCTGCTTCCGGACGCGGTGGCGCCTTCGCCGGAAGAGCTAAAGCGATATTGGACGAAGGTAGGTCCACGGGCGCTCGAACATCTCGGCCGCCGGCCGATGAAGCTCGTGCGCCGCGTCGGCGATGTTGTCTTCTATCACAAGGGCCGGCTCCCTCCGATCCCGGAGAGCGTGCACCAGCTCAAAATCGAAAAGCGCGAAGGCGGCGAAGGCGTTCGCGTCTGGGTCGACGATGTCGACGGTCTCTTAGGCCTCGTCGACATGGGCGTGGTGGAAGTTCATCCCTGGAACGCGACCATCGACGACCTCGAACATCCCGACATGCTGGTGTTTGATTTGGATCCCGGCGACGGCGTCGAATGGGCGTTCGTCACCGATACAGCGCTGAAGCTCAGAGACATGATCGAAGAAGCCGACCTCGACAGCTGGCCCAAGGTGACGGGCGGCAAAGGCATCCACATCATGGTCCCGATCGAACCGGACATGGATCATGATCAAGCCCGCGAATACGCGCGCGGCCTCTCAAGCAAACTCGCGGCTACGAACCCAGACAAATTCACGATCAATAGCGCGCCGCAGCATCGGAATGGCCGCATCTTCATCGACTATCTGCGCAATGGCCGCGGCACGACGGCCGCCGGCGCCTTCTCTCCGCGCGCACGGCCAGGCTTTCCGATCGCCGCGCCCGTCACCTGGAAGCAAGTCGAGCGCGGCATCGAACCCACGGCCTATTCCATCACCAAGTTGCCGCGATCGAAGTGATGCAAATAAGCGCGGGCCTCCTCATGTACGTGCACGAGAAAGACGAGCCGCTGCGCCTGCTGCTGGTGCATCCGGGCGGCCCCTATTGGCGCAACAAGGACCTCGGCGTCTGGTCGATCCCGAAGGGCATTCCCAACAAGGGCGAAGATTTGATCGCGGCGGCGCAACGCGAATTCACCGAGGAGACAAGCCTCACCGCGCAAGCACCCTTCATCGAGCTCACACCGCTGAAACAGAAGAGCGGCAAGCTCGTCCATTGCTGGGCCTTCGCCGGCGCCGAGGCGCCGGTCATGGTCGGCGCCTCCATGTGCCAAGTGGAGTGGCCGCCACGATCGGGACGCAAGATCACAATCCCCGAGGTCGATGGCGCAAAGCTGTTCGAGCCAGGCGAAGCGATGCGCCGCATCCTGCCGGGGCAAGCCGGCTTCATCCGCGAGTTGATCGAACGTCTCGGCAATCACGTCGAGACGCCCGAGGAGCTTAGTATTCGCTCGGCAGGAAAATGACATCGTTCTGAAGCCAGAGCGTGATTTCAGGCAGCGGAAAGTCCGTAAACGGAATGGTCTGAGAAGCGACGACGCCATGATGGCCGTCCTCGCAGGTCAGCATGGCGCTGCGATCTTCCGCAACCTTCAGGGTCCAGACCTGGAAAGACTCGGCGCGCACGCGCACGTCGTGTTGATGCGAGACAATCGCGTCGAGCAGCCAATAGGCGCTGCCAGCCTCCGCCACATATTGAGCGCCGTCCGTGTAGGTGATGGAAGGCCAAAGCGGATGGCGATACCAACATTCGCTACCAGTGAATTGCGCCAGATCGCTGGCGCGTAGGGTCATTGAAGACATCACATGTCTCCTCACTGCATTGAGTTGAAATGAGCGACGCCGCTTCCGACACGCGGAAGCGGCGTCTCGCGATCAGGCGGCCGCGGCCAAGCCGAGCGATTTCACGGCGCCTTCGCCGGGATCGACGGCGACGAACACCTTGCCGGTCCAGCGGCCGGTGCCCTTGTCCTTCCAGCGGTCATGACGGAGCTTGCCGGTGATCTCGGCGCTGACGCCTTTCTTCATCGCCTTGGCGGCGACCGAGGCCTTGCCGTCATTGATCTCGACGGTGAAGCGGTCGGTGCGGTTCTCGTCTTTGACTTCAAGCCAAAGCGAGACGATCTCGATCGTGCCGCCCTTCTGCTCGAACGAACGGACTTTGGGATCGTCGACGAGCGTGCCGGTGATGGTGACGCGGTTGGTCATGGGATGTGTCCTCGATGAGCGTTCCCGGCTGATCCCGGGGCCGCGGGCGTCGCCCGCGACGGCGCTCTTCGAGCCCGGCCATGAGGCGGCGCGGGCAAGGTGAAAATGGTGGGGCCCGCGGTTCGAGGCGAAGCCACGAACCCGAAGCCCGCGTAAGCGGGGCGGGGAAACGATTTTCTCCTTGCCGGCGGCGACGGCCGGGCGTCACTGGCGACGGCGTGGGCGACGCTTGCGGCAGCGCGACGGCCCGACGAAGCGAGAACCTGTGCAACAACCGCCGGCTTAGCCGTTGACGCGTGCGCGAGCCCAATCGCTCCAATCGTTGAAGCCGGACGGCGCGGGCGCGATCTCGACTGCGACTGTAGGCGCCATGCGAGACCGCAACGCCTCAGCCGCGCGCAATCCGGCGGCGTCATTGTCAGACGCGATGATGAGCCGGCGCAGGGGCACAGTGATGCTTATGCGGCTGAGATTGTCCGCGCTGAGCGCGGCCCAAGCAGGGATGCCGAAAACGTCTGATGCCGAAAGCATCGTCTCGACGCCCTCACCGACGGCAAGTTCATCCTCCACTTCAGCGAGCCGGACAACGCCGCCCATTAATTTGCCGATGACGCGCCGCGGTGTCGGCACGGCCGCTTTCACGGTGCCATGAGGACTGAGCAGCGTAACCTGGACGCCTTGAAGCGCGCCATCGGGGTCCGAGATTGCGGCGACAAGGGCGGGCCGCCTTGCGCAGTCGTCCAGGCTGGTCATGCGCGCGTGGAAGCGGAGCGCGGCGCTTTTCCAAAGTGCCGCCGGGATCGCTCGCCGCCGCAGATAGGCTTCGGCAACCGAGTGCTTCAATGGCTGGCTTTCATCCCAGATGCGCTGTACGCGTGCGATACGCTCTTCGCCGGCAGGCTGCGCGGCGATCCTCACCGGCGGCGAATGCGAACCGCGCAATTTGGCGCGCGGCTCATCTTCCAAGAGGCCAAGATCGGCTAAGGCGCGCCGCACGTCGCGCCAGTCGTCCTTGGGACTGAAGCAATGAATGAGGATGCGCCCCTCCTCCGTCAGGCGAAGCGAGACGGAGCGGTCCTTGTGACTGTGATTGGGTCCAGGGATGAGAGCGCGCGCGCCGCCGTCGAGCAGGATGCCGCCGCAGGCGGCGACGATGCGCTCAAGCCGCGACATTAGCGATCTCCTCTTCGGCAAATGGCGCCGGGCTTTTCGCCAGGAGCCAATCGACCGCCACCTGCGCCCGGGCAGCTGCAGAGAGAAAAGCGCGTTTGTCGTTGGCCAACAGCTTCATCCAATGACCGATATAGGAAGCATGGTCATGGATGTGATGCGGCGGCAGCCGCAAATGTGCGCCTAGCAAGCTTGCGCCGATCTCGGCCACCAACTCTTCGGCGGCAATCGCTTGCTCTGAAGACTTCTTGCCCATGTCGCGGCCGACGCGATGAGGCGCCATGGTCGCGTGAACGCACTCATGATTGAGCGTTGCCGCATAGTCTTCGGCAGTATCGAACGCCGCAACCGGCGGCATGCCGATCACGTCCTTGCTCGGGATGTAGCAGGCGATGTCGCGCGTCGCGATGCGGGCGATGTCCAGCTTTGCGAACCAGCTTTCGTGCGCCGCAATTGGCGCGAGCGAGGACACGACCGGTTCTGGATGAAATCGGCCCGGAAGGTTGTCGATCTGATCCGCCGAAAAGACGACGTACCATTTCAAAAAGCGGAACGCGTCTTCAACCTCGACGCCCTCATCGATGCGTTTGCGCGTACCGTGCCCATAATAGACGACGACTTCGCCGCGTTCGCCCTTGCGCACTTGCGCGCCGAGCTTGACCGCTTGATTGAAAGTCAGCCAGTAGGGCGAAACGTAGCCGCGCTCGATTGCCGCGGACCAAAGTAGGATGACGTTGACACCTCGGTAGCTCTCGCCAGTGACGCGGCGCGGGAGCATGGGGCCCGAGCGCGCGCCGTCCCAGGGCTTGCGCCAGGGCATTACGCCCGCCTCCAGCTCGGAGAGAATCTTCGAGGTGATTTCGGCCGCGACATCGCGGCGTGCGCCAGCGCGCGCGTGTTGGGGGGTCATGATGAAACTCCGGAAAAAAGTGCGCCGCCGGTTTGAAGCCGGCGGCGCTGCGTGGTTGAGCGGGAGGGTTAGGCCGCTTGCGTCTTTGCAAGAGCGCGCTTGCCGTCGGCCGTGACGGCGAAGGCGCCTTCGCGCGGCGGCGTGATCAAGAGATCTGGCAGCCAGCCTGCGCCCTTGAGCGTCTGAGCGGCCGTTCGCGCGAGTTCGGCCTTCTTCATCTTCTGGAACGCCGCGATCATGCCGCTGCGCTCCCGTTCGCCGAGTGACGCGATCTCTGGCGCCGTCTCAAGCGCTCCGACCGCCAGCGCTTTGGGCGCGGCCGACCAGAAGTCTTCGTCAGCTTCCCAGTGGCGTGTCATGTCGAGATCGAGCGCGGCGGCAAGCGCATCGCCCATGCGCTGGAGCCGCTTGTCCTCCGACGAAACGCCGCCGTGCGTGAGATTGACCGTCTCGGCCAAGAACACGGCGAGCATTTCGAGCAACTTCTCGATCGGTTGGTCGATGCAGGCGGCGAAGAACGCCAGTTCATCCTCCTCCGCCTTTTCGGCGTAGGCGATGCGTGCGTTCTCCATCGCATCGTCATCGTCGAAGCCGATGGGACGCGCTTCAACGCCCACGCCCGGGACGCGCGAGCGGTCCGCGCTTTGGCGCATCAGCGTGAAGACGAGCAAGCCCAACGCAACCGCCGGGTTGGCGGAGAGGCTCGCGCGCACGCCGCGGGTGCGGGCTTCGGTCAGTCGCTCGGTCAGCGCCTTGGTGAGACGCGGTCCGTCGTCGGCATCCCCTTGTAAATCAGAGGCGTCCGGCGCGCCCTCCTCTGACGCCGCCTTCACATCTGTCTTGCGCATCTTGGCGATCGCTCTGAGGTCGGCGCGTTTGATGAGGCCCTTGGTGACGACCGCCCGCCCGTCGCGGTCGATGGCGACCGCGGCGCCTGCATGCGCCATCTGCTTTGGATCGAAGGTGCGCGCCGCCTCGCGCAAGGCGTCGAGCTTGGCCTCTGCTTCATCGCGTTCGGTCCAGAGCGGATTGTCCTCCTCGGCGTCTTCAAGCTTGGCGTCGAGCTCTTCGAGCCGCGCTTCGAGCTGCCCCATCTCCTTCTTCTCCGCAGCCTTCAGCTTGCGTTGCGTCGGATGGAGCCGCTCGCCAGCGCAGCCTTCAATCTGGCCGTGGCCGCGCAAGGTTTCGACCCAACCCCAACCTTCAGCCGCAAGGCTCGTACGCATCCCATCGAGGCGCTCAGACGCGAGCCGCTGCAGCAATTCGCCATCGTCAAAGAAGACGATGTCGGGTTCGAACAGATCGCGGCCCAGCCGGCCGCCAGCAGCTTCATATGCTTCGGCGCCGACGAAGCGTGCTAGCCGGTCGTGCGCCGGAATGCGGCCCGCGGTCAGCGCATTGCGGATGCTCGCAGCGTGAGTGATGGGCTTGGCGAACTGACGGAACACCCGCTCCTGCGCCGCATGGTCGTCGTTGATGGCGAAGGCGCGCGCCACATCGAGATTGATGTCGCCCTTCCGGTAAGCGGCGCGGATCCTCGGCGACAGGCGCGCCAGCGCCAGCCGCTGGTCGACCAGACGCACCGTGCAGCCGAAGCGGCGCGCCACGTCGTCGGCGCTCATGCCGCGGTCGACCAGCCTTGCGAACGCTTCGACCTCGTCCATCACGGACATGGGCGAGCGCGTCACGTTTTCGTCCAGGCTGATCTCAAGCGGATCGTTGGCCGTGTCGATGACGCAACGCACCGGTTCGCTGTCTTGAATCTGCTTGCGCTTGACGCGCAGCAGCTGCGCCTGGCGCCGGCCTTCGCCGATCTGCACCAGGTAAAAGCCCGTGCGTGCGCCGGCGTCATCAAACTCCGGCTCGACCACCAGGTTCTGCAGCATGCCTTTGGCTTGAATCGACGCCGCAAGGGCTTCGATCTCCGCTTTAGAATGGGGCGTCTTGCGCGCATTCCTCGGCGACTTCTTGAGTTTGTTGAGCGGGATCAGAACAACGCCGGTCTGAACGGCGTGTTCGTCATGGATTGCGATTGCCTGTGTCATGGAAAGCCTCTTTGGCTTTCCCGGCTCGCGAGATTGCTCGCCGGGGCCGCGTGCGCGACCCCTTCTCCCGCGCCCGCGCTCAGGCCGGCGCTGTCGAGGGCTTTAGAGCGAAGCGTCCCTCGATAGCGGCGGACGCGCGGGCGATATGGCGCTCGCGCACGCATGGCGATCGGCGGCTAGCGTTAGGCCATCCGAGCAATGTGGATCAGTAACCGATGTCCCGCAGCGGGCCCCAATCGATATGCATCGGTTCAGCAACAGCCGCGCGCGGGATACGCACGCGAATATCGGAGCCCGCGTTCCGCGCGTAGGTCTCGTATGCGGCCCTGTCTGCCAGCGCTGTACGATAACCAGCTGATTGCGGTCTTCCCGATTGCAATAGATGTCGAAGCTTAGATTTCCACTTGCTTGCCGCGTCCTTACGGCAGCCTCTACGATGTCGCCCACAATAGCGTCCCGGGCCTGCGGCCGAACCGTGATGATGTCGATCGTGTTGTGCGTGTCCGCGGGCGCGTCAGCGCGTCCAGCGGGTGCATCCGTAATCGCATTTAAGAAGATCGTTTCAGGGTCTTCGCCACGGCGCAGCGCCCCTGGGCGCGTCTCGATGACGCGCTGAACATAAGGCTCCTCTAAGTGCCGATCGAATGCGGCTTGGTCGCGCCTGCGCTCGAACAGAATGAGGTCTGTCCCGCATTAGCGGGGCGATACATGTCAAAGGAGATGTTGCCCGCCTCACGACGGCCTTCCACGACATCGGCGCGAAGGATCGGCTCAAACGCATCGAGGGCGCCAGCGCGTATCGGCGACACGCCGACGATGAGCACACGTTGGTGCAAAGTACTGGCGCTCTCCGATGGTGTGATTGCGCATCCGGCGCAGGCAATGAGAGCCGCAAGGGCGATTGCAGGGCGAAACATGACGCCCTCACCGACCCTGCAGCGTGGCGATGTCCATAACGAAGCGATATTTGACGTCGCTTTTCAGCATGCGCTCATAGGCCTCGTTGATCTCATCCGGCCGGATCATCTCGATTTCCGAGACGATGCCATTCGTGGCGCAAAAATCGAGCATCTCCTGTGTCTCGGGGATTCCGCCGATCATCGAGCCTGCAATCGATCGGCGTTTTGAAATAAGATTCATCACATCGGGCGATGGATGCGGCGAAGCCGGCGCGCCGACGAGCGTCATGGCGCCATCGCGCTTCAGCAGCGCAGTAAAGACGTCGAGGTCATGCGGCGCGGCAACCGTATTGACGATCAAGTCGAAGCTTTTGGCGTGCGCGCTCATTTCGTCTGCATCTCGCGACACCACGACCTCATCGGCGCCAAGTTTCTTGGCGTCGTCGCGTTTCGAGGCGGAGGTCGTGAACGCAACAACATAAGCCCCCATCGCGTGGGCCAATTTGATGCCCATATGGCCTAGCCCGCCAATGCCAACGATCCCGACCTTCTTGCCTGGCCCCGCATTCCAATGTTTCAGCGGCGAATAGGTCGTGATGCCCGCACAAAGGAGCGGCGCTACGGCGGCGAGTTGGTCCTCGGAATGTCTGATCCGGAGCACGTAGCGCTCATTGACGACGATCTCTTGAGAATAGCCGCCAAGCGTGTGGCCTGGTCTATCAGGGGTCGGGAAATTGTAGGTGCCGACCATGCCGTCGCAGTAGTTCTCGAGACCATCCGCGCAATCGGCGCAATGCTTGCAGCTGTCGACGATGCAACCGACGCCGACCAGATCGCCTTCACGAAACGATTTAACGTGGGCGCCGACGACGCTGACCCGTCCTACGATTTCGTGCCCTGGCACGCATGGCCACTTAGTCCCCTGCCACTCGCCGCGCGCCTGATGCAGGTCGGAGTGGCAGATGCCGCAATAAGCGATGGCAATTTGCACGTCGTGTACGCCCGGCGCACGCCGCGTGATGTCGAGCGGGACCAGCGGCTGGTCAGCCGCATGCGCGCCATAGGCTTGAATGGTCATTGGAAGGTCCTTGGTTCAAAGCGCGGAGCGCCGCGGCGTTGCAGTTTAGAATCTAGCGCGCGAAAGTCGGTCGAGTACCCAGTGCGGATCGCTTGCCTTCATGAGGCGCACTCATGAATGGAAAATCGCTCAGCTTGCCTGGCGCGCTGTAAGGCGCGCTCCCAATGCGGCGAGCACCAGCACCAGCGCCGCCACCGCAAACGTGCTGACATGGCCGCTGGCGTCGAAGAGCAAGCCGCCGACGATTGCGCCCAATGTAATCGCCAGCTGGATGATCGCGACCATGAGACCGCCCGCCGATTCCGCGTCATCGGGCGCTGTCTTGGCAAGCCAACTCCACCATGCAACGGGTGCGGACGTTGCTAGAAGTCCCCAGAGCGCCAGTAAGAGTGCTGTGACCGTCAAGCTTGCGCCGAACATTATGAGCGCAACACCGATCCCCGCCATCGCGGCCGGGACGATAATCAGCGTTCGATGCAGGCGATTACCGAGGAAAACCCCGATTATCGCCGTGCCGATGAAGCCCATTACACCCATGACTAAGAGGAGGATGGAAAGTGTGGCGACGCCGACATGCGTGACGGTCTCTAGAAAGGGCCGCAGATAGGTGAAGAGCGCAAACTGGCCCATGAAGAAAAGACTGACGGCGAGCATGCCCGCGGCCATGGCGGGACGCTTCAGCAAGGCCAATGTCGACGAAACCTTCGCGCCGGCCTCGGCCTTGAGCGATGGCATGCTGAACATTTGCCATACCAGCACGACGAGCGCGATCGGCACGACGCAGAAGAAGGCGCCCCGCCAGCCTATGACACCGCCAAGAAAACTGCCGAGCGGCGCGGCCAACACGGTCGCGAGCGCATTGCCGCCATTGAAAATCGCAAGGGCCTTTGTGACATCCTCCGCAGGCACAAGGCGCATAGCGGTGGCCGCAGACATCGACCAAAAACCGCCGATGGCGACCCCGATCAGCGCGCGGCCGATCATGAACACCGTGTAGTTGGGCGCCAAGGCGACGACCGCGCCAGAGACGATCACGAGCAGCGTGAGAAAAAGTAGGACAAGTTTGCGGTCGAGGCGCCTGGCCAAGGCGGCGATCGATAAGCTGGTGATAACGGCGAACGCCCCGGAGACGGAGATGGCTTGTCCGGCCTGGCCTTCAGAGATGCCGAGGTCTGCGGCGATCGGCGTCAGCAAACTCACCGGCATGAATTCTGACGCGACGAGCGCAAAGGCGCCAAGAGACATCGCAAAGACAGGGCCCCAAGCGGCCATAGGTTTCCGCGCTTCATCAATGGTCGCGGCCTGCGCGAAGGTCATGCGATGCTTCCTCTTATCGTGAGCTGCGACCGCAGCCGTCGGCCGCTCGGGCGAGCGCTAGGGCAGGTCCGAACCAGCACATAAAGCCCCTAAGGCATTTGAATTAGGTGAGATAATCGGCATGCCGTCATGAGAGCGGCTCACCAATCGCGTACTCATGAGCAATGCTCATGACGGCATGCCTATTTTACAGACTAATCGCTGGTCGGCGACGGTCCTACCTTAGGACCTGACCGCGGGAGCCTCTGTTTCCCGCCCCATGCATCGAACAAGAGCAACACAAATGACCGACCGCGTTCCATCGCCCAGCAAGCGCGCGCTGATAAAATTTGCGAGCGCAGGTCTTGTGGCGCTTGGCATGTCCCCGACAGCCGGCGCCGCACACCCACAGGAGACATCAATGACTTGGGATAAGACATTTCCGAAAAGTGATCGCGTTGATCATCAGAAAGTGGCGTTCAAAAACCGCTACGGCATCACGCTGGCGGCTGATCTCTACATTCCCAAAGCGCGCGGCGGCGGCCGGCTTCCAGCGCTCGCGATCGGCGGACCCTTTGGCGCGGTCAAAGAGCAGTCGTCAGGTCTTTATGCGCAGACCATGGCCGAGCGCGGCTTTGTCACCCTCGCCTTCGATCCGTCCTACACGGGTGAGAGCGGCGGCGAGCCACGCAACGTCGCTTCGCCTGACATCAATACCGAGGACTTCAGCGCCGCTGTCGATTATCTGGGCCTGCATGCCGCCGTCGACCGCGAGCGCATCGGCATCATCGGCATCTGCGGCTGGGGCGGCATGGCGCTGAACGCCGCTGCCGTCGATAAGCGCGTCAAGGCCGTAGTTGCCAGCACCATGTATGACATGACCCGCGTCATGTCGCGTGGGTACAATGACAGCGTGACGCTTGAGCAGCGCACTCGGATGCTGGAGCAGCTGAGCCGGCAGCGTTGGGCGGATGCTGAAAATGGCGCTCCGGCATACGGCCCGGTGTCGAACGAACTACACGGCGGTGAAGCCCAATTCCTCGTGGACTATCATGACTATTATAGAACAACGCGTGGCTTTCACTCGCGAGCGGTCAACTCGAACGCCTCTTGGACGCTGACGACGCCGCTGTCGTTCATGAACATGCCGCTCTTGACCTACATCAAAGAGATTTCGCCGCGGCCGCTCTTGCTGATCCACGGCGAGAACGCCCACTCGCGGTATTTCAGCGAAACCGCTTACGAGGCCGCGGCTGAGCCAAAGGAACTGGTGATCATCCCGGGCGCCAGTCACGTCGACTTGTACGACCGCTTGGACGTGATCCCCTGGGATCGGCTGCAATCCTTCTTTGACCGCAATCTGCTCGCCTGAGGATCGGAGTCGAAGGCGCGTTGGCTCCTCGCCTCCTCCGTCCTGCCCTAGCCAATGGGCCGGATCGGACGATATAATGAACGTCTCATTATTAGCGGAATTCATAAGTGTCGCGCGACGGACTAAATGAACTGCAGGCTTTTGTCGCTGTCGCGCGTGAGCGGAGCTTCACGCGCGCGGCCGCCAAGGCGGGGGTGTCCCAATCGGCGCTCAGTCATACGATCCGTCAGCTTGAAGAACGTCTCGGCGTCCGCTTGCTAACACGCACGACGCGTGCAGTTTCACCGACGGATGCGGGCGAGCGACTGCTACAAGGCATCGGTCCGCATTTCGATGAAATCGAAGCGCAGGTCGATGCGTTGAGCGAACTGCGCGACAAGCCCGTTGGCAACATCCGGATGGTCGCGTCCGATTACGCGATCAATAATGTGCTGTGGCCCAAATTGCGCGGGTTTCTCTCGAAGTTTCCCGACATCAAGGTCGAGCTTTATCTTGATAACGGCTTGTCGGACATCGTCACCGAGCGGTTCGACGCCGGTGTGCGCATGGGTGAGCATCTCGCCAAGGATATGATCTCGGCGCGGATCGGGCCCGACATTCGCTTCGCCGTCGTTGGCTCAAAGGCGTATTTCCGCGAACATCCAGAGCCGACGCGCCCGCAGGATCTCGTCAATCATCGCTGCATCAATATCCGTCAGCCAACCGCGGGCGGGCTCTGGGCCTGGGAGTTTCAGGAGAAGAAGGGACGCGAACTAAAGGTTCGCGTCGACGGTCAACTCGCATTCAACAACATCTTCAACGTCGTCGATGCAGCACTTGAGGGCTTCGGCCTTGCCTACGTGCCCGAAGAGATAGTGCTTCCACATATCGCTAAGGGCCGCCTGGTGCGGGTGTTGGAGAGTTGGTCGCCATTTTGGGACGGCTATCACCTCTATTATCCAAGTCGGCGTCAATCCTCCCCGGCCTTCGTCGCACTGGTGGACGCGTTACGGCATCGTGAACGGCAAAGTCCGAACTAGCGGCCCGATGCAAACGGCGAACGTGTGCGTCAAAGGAGCGGTTCGGCCTCAATCGGGGCCCTCCAGCAATCGGCGCGCAGTGCGTCCGCCAGAACGCGACAGCGATGCGCGCCAGGCTTTGCCGCTATTGATGAGCCTTGCTCATCATCGTTAGCGACGGCCTGCCAGTTATCCCCCACGTCTCGCGCACCACATCGGAGGGGCGGCGTTGCTGCTTGGCCACCCGCGCGCCCAGAGCGATGGAGATCGAAATGCGCAAAGAGTCCACCCGCAACGCCAGCGTACGCGCACGAGGCGCTACGTTTCTCATCGCCGCCGCCTTGGCGTCGCTTATCGCAGCGGGCCCTGCCGCATCGCAGTCGGGCGCGGAGGCGCCAAACCCGGGAATGGAGATCACAAGAAATGAGCTGCGGTCTTCCGTTAGAGGGTCGGCGCAAACCTTCACCGGCGCTGTCCGCATCGATGCCTTGTTCGACGCCGGGGCCGGCGCAGAAACCTCTGCGGCGTTGGTCACCTTCGAACCAGGCGCGCGCACCGCGTGGCATAGCCACCCGCGGGGCCAACGACTGATCGTTATATCGGGTCTGGGCCGCACACAGGTTGAAGGCGGGCCGGTGGAAGTGATTGGGCCTGGCGATGTGGTCTGGTGTCCGCCCGGTCTCCGGCACTGGCATGGGGCCGCCCCGCAGAGCGCGATGTCTCACATCGCGGTGCAGGAAGCGGTCAATGGAAGTCCGGTGAACTGGATGGAGCACGTCACCGACGAGCAATATGATAGCAGCGCCGCAGACAATCTCCCGCATCGCTGATTGCCAGCGCGAAGGGCCAACTGGGCGCGTCACGCACGATCACTGCTGGAACCCGCGCGGCCGCATGCGGCGTTCTAGAACATTAGACGCGATCGCAAGAGAGACTTCCGGCCAGCGGGACGTCGTATCTGCAGCAGAGGAAGGACTTAAGGTTCCCGATGAAGCCGCACATCATTTGCCACATGGCCTCAAGTCTCGACGGACGCATCCTTCCAAGCCGATGGCGCCCTCAATACAAGGAGCTCGCCAACCCGTACGAGAGCCTGCACGAAAAACTTGGCGGCCAGGCTTGGCTCGTCGGCCGCGTCACTGGCCAAGAGTTCGCCAAGCGCCAAAACTATCCGGAACTTACTGCGGCCGCGCCGCCGCGGGAGGGGTGGTTCGCGACGCGTGAAGCGGACAATTTCGCCGTGGTGCTCGACGCGCACGGCAAAATCGCCTGGGGCCGCAAAGACATTGGCGGCGACCCGATTGTGGTGGTGCTGACCGAACAGGCCTCCGACGCGCACCTCGCTGGTTTGCGCGCCGATGGCGTTTCGTACTTCTTCGCTGGCGCAAGGGAAATCGATCTTACGCATGCGGTTGAAACGCTGCGTCGTGACCTGGGCGTCGATCGGCTCCTGCTCGAAGGCGGCGGACACATCAATGGCGCGTTCCTGCGCGCCGGACTCATAAACGAGATCAGCCTGATCCTGTTGCCGGCCGTGGACGGCGCGCATGGCGGCACAAGCCTCTTCGATAGCGGTGAAGACGGCACGCAAAGCCGCGCGCCGGTGCGCCATATCTCGCTTCGAAGCAGCGAGGCGCTAGACGGTTCAGCGCTTTGGCTTCGTTACGATGTGACCAACGCTTGACGTTCGCCCGCATAGCCGCGCGCAATCTGCGGAGGTTTAAGCCCTCTTCCGTTCATCATCGCACAAAAAGCTCGCGCCGACGGAACTTCCGAAACACACATAGATCAACTCAGCAGTACTTTGATCCGAAACGAGATGCCGAGAACGGCGCCGACTGCGTTCGAGCACGTTGAGAAGACGTTCGACCTCGCGATCGGAGACCTAGCCGCCGTCACCACACGCCCTTGCCGTTCCCGAACGGCGCGTTCCGCTCCTCTTCATTGATGAGCTGGGCTCATGAGGACATGCGATGGCGCGCCGCTACTGGTTCGAGGACGGAGGCCTATTTCCCATCGGACGAACCTGAGACGTCTATGAAACCCGCCGGCAATCCTCCGTTTTCAAATCTATCGCTCGTCGGTCCTGACCGCCGCGCGCTGCTCGAAGTCTCAGCGGCGGCTGGCGCCGCCTCTCTTCTCAACATCCCCTTCGCAAAGGCCCAAGCCATGATCAACGACGCCGACAACTTTTATGTAAGCGACCGCGTGGAGGTGCAGCCGGTCACGTTCCCCAATCAGTATCAGATGACTGTTGCGGGCAATTTGTTCACGCCGAAGAACCTCGATCGGAATACGCGCCAAGCGGCTTTGATCGTCGGCCACCCCATGGGGGCGGTGAAGGAGCAAAGCGCGAACCTCTACGCGACCAAAATGGCTGAACGCGGCTTCGTGGCCATGTCGATCGACACACAATTCTGGGGCGCCAGCGAGGGCCAACCGCGCAATGCGGTGGCGCCCGATCTTTATGCGGAAGGATTCAGCGCGGCGGTGGACTTCCTGCGCGCTCAAGCCTTCGTGGACCGCGAACGCATTGGCGTCATCGGCGTTTGCGGCAGCGGCAGCTTTGTCATCAGCGCCGCTAAAATCGATCCGCGCATGAAGGCGATCGCAACCGTCAGCATGTACGACATGGGCGGGGTTGCCCGAAACGCGCTCCAGCATTCCCAAACGCTTGAGCAACGCAAGGAGATGATCGCGGCCACGGCTGAGCAACGCGATGTGGAGTTCGCCGGCGGCGAGCGCAAATACACGAGTGGAACGGTGCATGAGCTCATGGCGGACACCCATCCGATCCAGCGCGAGTTCTACGATTTCTATCGCACCCCGCGCGGCGAATACACGCCCCCCGGATCCTCTCCGCTCCTGACCACGCATCCGACGCTCACAAGCTCGGTGAAGTTCATGAACTTCTACCCGTTCAACGACATCGAGACCATTTCGCCGCGTCCGATGCTTTTCATCACCGGCTCAGAAGCGCATTCCCGCGAATTCAGCGAGGACGCCTATCGCCTTGCCGGCGAACCAAAGGAATTGTTCATCGTGCCTGGCGCCGGGCATGTCGATCTTTATGACCGCGTGAACCTCATCCCTTGGGACAAGCTGCAAGCGTTCTTCGAACGCCACCTGTCCGCATCAGCCTGATCAAAACGGCAAACACGTGCAGCCGGCAGCGGCGCGTTCGGGAGCCGCCACCTAGGAAAGTGAAGCAACATGATCAAAGATAAAGTCGTCATCATCACCGGCGCATCCTCTGGGATCGGAGAAGCGACGGCCAAATTGCTCGCCGGCAAAGGCGCGAAGCTGGTTTTGGGCGCCCGGCGCGGGTCACGCCTAAAGGAGATCGCGTCAGCCATTGAGGCTGTCGGCGGCTCCGCCGCTTACCGCGAGCTCGATGTCACCAAGCCTTCCGACAATGAGGCCATCGTGCAAGCGGCCAAGGAAACGTTCGGCCGGATCGACGCCATCTTTTTGAACGCCGGCATCATGCCGAACTCGCCGCTTTCGGCGCTGAAGGTCGATGATTGGCGCGCGATGGTCGATGTCAACATCAACGGCGTTCTAAACGGCGTCGCGGCGGTGCTGCCGGAGTTCATCGCTCAAAAGTCGGGGCACATCATCGCCAACTCATCGGTGGCTGGTCTGAAGGCCTATCCGGGCGGCGCCGTCTATGGCGGCACCAAGTGGTTCGTGCGCGACTTCATGGAATGCCTGCGTATGGAATCGGCGATGGAAGGCACCAACATCCGCACCGCGACCATCTATCCGGCCGCCATCAACACAGAGCTGCTCGACCAGATCAGTCACAAGCAAACCGCCGAGGCGATGCAGACGACCTACAACCAGTTCGGCATTTCGCCCGAGCGCATCGCCGAGGTGATCGCTTTCGCGCTCGATCTTCCAGCCGACACGACGGTCAACGAATTCACCGTCGGACCAGCAAAGCAAGCGTGGTGACCACAAGTAACACTAGGAGCAGGCCGGTCCTGGCGTTGGGTTGCGTCGTTCGAAAGGAGCTGACATGGAAATCGTCAGGAATGGCGCAAAGCCTTCGATGAAGGGCCCTGCCGAGTGGTTCACCGGCAATGTCAGGGTCGACTGCATGTTCCAGCGCGAAGCGCCCTCTCGTGTGGGCGGGGGCATCGTGACGTTTGAACCCAACGCCCGCACGGCCTGGCATTTGCACCCGCTCGGGCAGACCCTCATTGTCCTCTCAGGTGTTGGCTGGCACCAATGCGAGGGCGAACCGATCGATGAAATAAAGGCTGGCGATGTGATTTGGTGCCCGCCCAACAAACGGCACTGGCACGGCGCGACCTCGACGACGGCGATGGCGCACGTGAACATCCAGGAAGCGCTCAACGGCAGCCCTGTTGAGTGGTTTCAGCACGTAACCGATGAGGAATATCTCGCGCGAGAGCGCCAATAACGCAGCCGATATCAGTCACGCAGCTGGGAACGGCTGAATGGGCAGGCTGTTAAATTGAAACACCCCGCCCATTAACTCGGACCGGAACAAGTCCGCGATCCTGAAGAGGCGAACTTGGCTCTATACTTGGCTCTATCTTGAGGACGAGCGGATGACGCACCCCCGTTCGCAAGCAGCCACAACCGTCATCTATGCAGCGCCGAAATCGAGCAGGCCGCTCGCGAGCTTAGCCATGGCCTGGAAGTGCTCGATCCCGCCATCACGCGCGTCTTTCTGGGGCCAGTCGTGTGCTCGGACGCACGCCGACCTGCAAAGCTCATCCAACATTGAGAGAATGCGATGCCTGAGTTGCACTCGTTAGCGGGTTGGGTTTGTGATCCAGTATGGACATCACTGAAGCCGTGCGCCTCGTCGACGCCAGCGTCAATTTCCGCCTACTGCGCCGCGTGCCGACCCCGGCCGACTGGCCGCTGACGACGCCAAGTGGCGAAACCCGGCGCGGCGTCTTCGTCGACACCGAGACCACCGGCCTCGACCAAGACACTGACGAAGTCATCGAACTCGCACTGCTGCCGTTCGAGTACGAGAGAGACACCGGTGTGATCGTGCGCGTCGACACGGACGCCGCGCTCAATGCCTTTCGCCAGCCCTCCTTCCCTGTCCCGCTTGAGAGCACCAAGATCCACGGGATCACCGATGAGATGGTGGCAGGCCAGGTCATCGATCCAGATCGCATCCGCGCCTTGATCGAACCGGCGCACCTGCTCCTCGCGCACAACGCCGCCTTCGACCGGCCGATGGTGGAAAAGCACTGGCCCATCTTCGAAGAGAAACACTGGGCCTGTTCGTTCGCCGAGATCGACTGGAAATCAGAAGGCGTCGGCTCTGCCAAGCTCGACTATCTCTTATGGGCGCGCGGCTGGTTTCATGATGGGCACCGCGCGCTATCGGACGCCGAAGTTGCCCTCTTCCTACTCACGCTTCCACTGCCAACCTCAGGCAGGCTTGGCCTGAGCACCTTGCTCGAATGCGCGCGCCGTCAGCTCTGGGTCGTAAGAGCCGAGGACACCGCGTTCGAACAGCGCGCCTCGCTCAAGGCGCGCGGCTATCGCTGGGACGATGGCGAAGGCAAGCGGGTCAAGGCTTGGTGGCTTTTGACCAATGATCCGCAGAATGAACTCGATTGGCTCCGATCCGACATCTATGGCGATGATGGGCATGTAACCGTGCTCAAGGCGCCGGCGACCAGGCGCTTTTCTTCGCGGCTTTGGGCTGAGTGACGCTTGCTTTTTGAATGTGCGGCCTCGGCGTCTAGTCCTGCTCATATGCGCGTCTCGGCCCTTCGGACTTCGACCCCTTTACGCTGGACGCCGACCGCGCGCTCACCTCCAACCCCAATCACACACCTTGCGTCACCACTTCAGGCCGCGAGCGGCGCTAGCGGCTCGATGCGTGAGAACCCTTGGGCGCGCTTGAACGACATGGCGTGGCGAAAATTAGCGACGATCGCGTCAGAGGGATCAATTTTCTGCAGGTTGAGCCGATCGAACGTCGCCCGCACGAAATGCACCGAGAGAATCGGCGTGTTCTCCTTGTGGCCGATCTTTGGATTGAGCATTTCGGTCTCACACGTCACGTAGACCTCGTCACGCGGCAAGATGCGAAAGAGATCGCCCGCGACCTTGAGCGCGACGCTCGCGATATAATCTTGATAGAGTTCGTTGAACTCGCCGATCGGCTTCCTGGTTTGCGAAAGCCGTCCGCTCGCCAGTTGCTTGCGTCGATAGTCTGGGATCACATCGGCGCCGTGCGCTGTCGCCGTTGCGTGGAGGTAGTTGGCCTCGATGTGATACGCGACGTGCGAGCCGACATATCCATCTTCTTGCAGCGCCGCCTGCATTTCTTCGAGTACGCTCTTCGTGGCCTCGGGCTCTCCAGCGAGCAGTCTGCGCGCAAGATTCGTGTCACTCTCCCATTCTCGCAAGGCGGCGGCATAGGCGCCCTTTGCCGTCTCGAAATCAGCTCTGTCCTTCGCCGGCGCTTCTTCGAGATCGTTTTCCAGACGGAGCCGACGTCTTTTCGATCCGCCCTGGAAGACATCGAGAACGCCGGGCTTGAAAGCGTCGAGCGCGCGTTTGGCATCGCGCACATGGGAGTCCGAAATCTGAGGCTCGGCGGGCTTCAGCCCTGCCGCCATGACGCGCCAATCGATTGGGTCAGCGAGTTTAGTGTGGATCGAGATCAAACTTTGCTGGAAAGTCTCAAGCGCTTCGACTGCCGCCGCGGCGTCGGAGGCAATCGCCTCCTTCATCTGCGTCTTTTGCTGACGGACCGACTCGCGCTCGGCCGCGCGCATCGCCGCCCCGATAGAGCGCACCGCTCCCCGCCAGCCCATTCTGCTCTCCTTGTCCCAGCAATCCGAAGTTGCAGCCGAGAGGCTCGCACCGTCAACCCGCCTGTTCGGTTCGGGGACGGGAGATTGGCCCGACGCCGCGTTGACAACCGGTGCGCGAGGGATTTGGTTAACGGCTTCCAATCTGCGGGGGCAGATGATGGCCAAAGCGTTCTTTGCATTTCCGTTCGACTTCGATGTCGAATATCGGATCACGATCCAGCGGGCCTGCCATGATCTTGGCGTAACAGCGATTTTTGGCGACGAAGTCCGGCGCTCCCAGGCTTTAGTCGACAAAGTTTGCGAGGCCATCGAGGACTGCGAACTCGGCTTCTATGACATCACCGGCTTCAATCCGAATGTCATGATCGAGATCGGCATGAGTTATTGCGCCGAACGCGCGACCTTTATCATGCTTGAGCCGAAGAGGCATCGCGCCTCCGCCGCTGTGCGCGCCGAAGGAGAAGAAGTGCCCGCCGATCTCCAGGGTCAACACCGGCTCGTCTACTCCAATGCGGCCGAACTCGACAGCGAACTGCGTAAGACGCTCCGACAGGCATTGGGTATCGGCCAGAACAGTCACCACGACCTAAAGCTCAAGATCGACCGGCGTCTCTCAAAAGCCGGCGCTCAAACGTTGCGGGAATTGGCGGCGGGCATCGGGCATGAGGACCGCGATGAGCTGAAGATAGCATTGATGGCGTTGCGGGCCGAGAAGCGGGTGCGATTGGACGGACACGGGCTGGCGGCGCGATATAGCCGCGCTTGAGTCGCATTTATCCCAGTTCCGGACTCTAGCGCCTGCCTGCCTGTTTGCGGACATCCGGCTTCCGTTGTTCGCCGATGGCCGACGTTCGCGGCAGTGAGGATTTTGACGTTCGGTTATGAAGCTGCGCGACAAGCGCAATGCTGAGAAACACAGCGCTCGTCGCGGCTTGATTCCAAGCGATGAAGAGAGCGAGTCCTGGCATCGGCTCACGCGGCCGGGCGCAGCGCCAACGTTGCTTCAAGATTGGTTGGCGTGCGCATCACCGTCGCCGGATCGAGCGCCAGCGCCGCAGGCCTTGGCGGCTGCGGATGTTTCCAGATATTGGTCGGGACCAGATCGGGATAAGCGGCCAAAACCTGAGCCCCCTCTCCGGTCATGCTGACGCGCCGGCCTTCTGCAGGAAGGAAGATCGCGTCGCCACGATTCAAGACATGACCATCGACGGTGACGCCGGGCGTCAGCGCCATCAGCACATGACAGGTCTCGCCATCAGGCTCGAGGTAACTGAGCTTCGGCAACGTCCAGAATTCAACGCTCATCACCGGGTCGCGCAGCCATGCCGCGCGGTGGCGCTTTTCGCTCGCGGCAAGCAGCTTTTGCGCGCGTGCGGCGCTTGGCGTGTTAATCGGTGTGAAGTTGGCGCGCGCTTCAAGCGCGGTGACGCTCGCCGGAAAGACAAGGCGCGCGCCTGCGCCAACGCGAACAAGATCGCCGCGCCGGCAACGCATCGCACGCGGCGCGCTTTCCCCACCATAAATGTTCACCTTGGCGTCGAACGGCGCTTCAAGAATGCGCCAAAGGCCAAGAGCCCCCTTCGGCAAGTATAGGATCGCTCGGCTCAGTCGTGGTGATGAGCCGCAACGTTGGCGGGGCGCGGCCCAATTCGCCCAGCATCGATCGAGGCGCTTGTGCCAACAGCGCACCGAAATGAGCGCCAGCGCTCGTCATGTTATGAGCGTGGGCAATCCAAATTTCACCGATTGGCGCTGGCGGACGCGGCGCACTTTCGCACCAGGCGGGCACGCCTTCACGTCCCCAACGACGCGGCAACAAGCGTGGATGAAGCCAGATCGGATCAGCTGAAATCGTCATGGGGCGTTCTCCCAAGTCTCCTTATCCTCCTCAAAGAAGTTGGCGCTGCTCGGATGTCAGTCCCAAGCAGCGCGCCGGCACGTTAGTGCGAGATCGGAATGCGCTTGGTCTGTTGCCGTGCGCGTTCCGTTTTCGGCAGCGTGACGGTCAAGACGCCATTGCGGAACGTGGCGCTCGCCCGGTCTTCGTCGACTTCCGCCGGCAAAGCGAGGTGGCGTTCGAAGCGGCCGTAAGACCGTTCGCTATATTGCCGCTCGGCGTCGTCGACCTCGGTGCGCTTTTCACCTCGGAGGATGAGCACGTTGTCCTCGACGCGCAATTCGACATCCTCCTCTTCCAGCCCCGGAAGCTCGGCGGAGACTCGCACGTCTTTGTCGCGATCGGCGACTTCGACGTGCGGCCAACTCAGACCGCCTTGTCCGAACGCCGAAAGGCCAAAGCCACGGAAGGCGTCGTCGAACAGCCGGTCCATCTCACGGCGCAAGGTGAAGAACGGGCTTATTGCCGCGTCGGGATGCGGCTCTTGGCGCGCAGGCGCGCGCGTGCGGGCCCACGGGATCAAGTCTCGCATTGTTTCCTCCGCGCTCTTAGGCCGCGTTCTCGACCGAGGCCCCGCCTTTGCGCGCGGCGTTGGTCACGCGCGCTTGGCCCGCGCCGATCTCGATCCGGCGCGGTTTCATCGCCTCGGGGATCTCGCGCTCAAGCTCGATGCGCAGGAGCCCGTGTTCAAGCGAAGCGCCCGTTACTTTGACGAAGTCGGCCAGATCGAACTGACGGCGGAAAGCGCGTTGGGCGATGCCGCGATGCAGGAAGTTGCGCCCGCTGTCGTCCTCATTCTTGCGCCCTTCGACCAAAAGCGCGTTGGGCTCCGCCATGATCAAGATTTCGTCTTGGGCAAAGCCTGCCACCGCCATGGTGATCGAGTAGCGGTCCTCGTCCTGGCGCTCGATATCGTAAGGCGGCCAGGTCTCGTCGGCTTCCGGGCGCTGGGGCGCGCCCAAGAGATCGAGCATCCGGTCAAAGCCGATCGTTGACCGGTAGTACGGTGAAAAATCGTAGGTCCTCATCTCCATATCCTCTTCGCAAAGCAACATGGGTCACGAGGAACGCCGGACGTCGCCGGCGCCCGTGGCCAGGCCCTCTTCGGCGCCCGGCGGCCAAAAAATTAGGAGGCCTAGTTCGCCCTTCAACACCCCGTACCAAAATTTTTCACCCAACGCTGGGCGTTGGTTGGTAAGGGTCGTTACGCGAGCAAAATCCGCCCTCCGCTCCCACTCGAAAATTTTCTTAGACGCACCTCTTGAAGCCGATTTGGACGCGCCCAAATCGTCGCCGACATTTTAGCAGTCGCTGGCGACGGATGCTAACTTGCCCGCGGCTGCCGAACTGTCTTGGACGACAGGAGAGGCAGGCAGATGTTGCTTCCATTTACGAAGAAGACCAATCGCGCCGCCCTCTTCCCGTTTACAACTGCGAAGAGGAGATCGAGGCTCATGCAATTCAGACCCCTTGGCGATCGCGTTCTGGTGCGCCGCGTTGAGGAGGAAGAGAAAACGCGCGGCGGCATCATCATTCCCGATACGGCGAAGGAAAAGCCGCAGGAAGGCGAAGTGGTCGCCGTCGGCCCCGGCCATCGGGATGACGATGGCAAGCTGACGCCGCTCGACGTGAAGCCCGGCGAGCGGGTTCTGTTCGGCAAATGGTCCGGGACCGAAGTCAAGATCGACGGCGAGGATCTCCTCATCATGAAAGAGACCGACATCCTGGGCGTCGTCGAACGCGACAGCTCAACCAGCCGGAAGGCCGCTTAACCCCCACATCGCGACACCATCAAAGGACGGATCAACATGACTGCGAAAGTCGTGCATTTTGGCGCGGACGCCCGCGCCCGCATGCTGGAAGGCGTCGACATCTTGGCCGACGCCGTAAAAGTCACCTTGGGCCCGAAGGGGCGCAACGTCGTGATCGAAAAATCGTTCGGCGCTCCGCGCACCACCAAGGATGGCGTGACGGTCGCCAAAGAAATTGAACTCGGCGACAAATTTCAGAACCTCGGCGCACAATTGGTGCGTGAGGTGGCGTCAAAGACCGCCGACGGGGCCGGCGACGGCACCACCACCGCAACCGTGCTCGCCCAAGCGATCGTGCGTGAAGGCATGAAAGCAGTCTCGGCCGGGCGCAACCCCATGGATCTGAAACGCGGCATCGAGAAGGCGGTCGCCGTCGTGGTCAAGGACATCGAAACCCAAGCGAAGAAAATCACAACCAATGACGAGATCGCCCAGATCGGCACGATCTCAGCCAATGGCGATCGCGATATTGGCGACATGCTGGCGCGCGCCATGGACAAGGTCGGCAAGGACGGCGTCATCACGGTCGAGGAAGCCAAGTCGCTGGAGAGCGAACTCGAAGTGGTCGAAGGCATGCAATTCGACCGCGGCTATGTTTCGCCCTACTTCATCACCAACGCCGACAAAATGGAGACGGTGCTGGAAGAGCCTTACGTGCTCCTGCACGAAAAGAAGCTCTCTTCGCTCAACCCGCTGATCCCGCTTCTGGAGAAGATCATTCAAACGGGACGTCCGCTCGTCATCGTCGCCGAGGACGTCGAGGGCGAAGCGCTCGCCACTTTGGTCGTCAACAAACTGCGCGGCGGCTTGAAGGTGGCCGCGGTCAAGGCGCCAGGCTTTGGCGATCGGCGCAAAGCGATGCTCGAAGACATCGCTATCCTCACCGGCGGCCAGGTCATCAGCGAAGACTTGGGCATCAAGCTCGAGAACGTCATGATCGAGCAGCTCGGCCGCGCCAAGAAGGTGCGGATCGAAAAGGACGCGACCACTGTGGTCGACGGCGAAGGCAAGAAGGCCGACATCCAGGCCCGCATCGCCCAGATCAAGGCGCAGATCGAAGAAACGACCTCCGACTATGATCGCGAGAAGCTGCAGGAGCGGCTGGCCAAGCTCTCAGGCGGTGTCGCCGTCATTCGCGTCGGCGGCGCGACCGAAGTCGAAGTGAAGGAGCGCAAGGACCGCGTCGACGACGCGCTTCACGCCACGCGCGCGGCGGTCGAAGAAGGCATCGTCGCCGGCGGCGGCGTCGCTCTCCTGCGGACCACCGCCAAGCTTGGCAATGTGGCGACCGACAACGAAGACCAGGCTATCGGCGTCAACATTGTCAAAAAGGCGTTGGAAGCGCCGCTGCGGCAGATCGCGGAAAACGCCGGTGTCGAAAGCTCGATCGTTGTCGGCAAGCTATTGGCCGAGAAGAACGCCGCTATCGGCTTTAACGCCCAGACCGAAGAATATGGCGACATGTTCAAGGCAGGCGTGATCGATCCGGCCAAGGTGGTGCGCTCTGCGTTGCAGAACGCCGCTTCCGTGGCGGGCCTCATCATCACCACCGAAGCCTCGATCGCGGAAGCGCCGAAGAAAGACAAAGCGCCGGCGATGCCCACCGGCGCGGATATGGACTTCTGAGTCGCCAGTCAGAGGTCCGAGGCCGGGGGGCAAAGGTGCGGGCAAGAAATTGTCCGCACCACCTCGGCTAGATAGCGTGACCCAAAACGAAAGGAGGAAAGCAAATGCGAATTCTGACCACTGCCCTCGCCGTCATGGCGCTCACAGTCTTGCCAGTGCAGGCTGGTACATCCACGCCAAACACGACGCCTGAGCAAACCAAGTCCGAAACGGACGCTGTTCAATTGAGTGAGAGCCAAGCGGCGTCCACGCCCAGCGCAGAGCCTACGGCGGCAGACACGAAAAAGCCCACGGAGCAAACGGCTGCTCAAACGGGCGCAACCGCCGAGCCGAAGCCTGACCAGTCAGCGCAAACAATCTCCAGCGAGCACGACGCTTCGCCGGCCGCGAGCTGATGACCATTGACCACGTAGCCTGGCGGCTCTCGGTCGATGCGCGCATCGCAGCGCTTGAGACGACGCTCGCGGCTCTTGCTCTTACAAAGGGCAAAGATGCGCGCCATGCGCTGGCCGCGGCTTTAGAGAAGGTCGCGGACAGCGCCCCGCCTGAGCGCGATCCCGCCTATCACGCGGCGATGCAGGTCGCGTTACGCTCGCTTGCGGAAAGTCTGCGTCTGCCTGATCGCGTTACCGACGCCTGACTCACCATTGGAGAAAGCGCGTTTTGCGATAGCGCCAAGCTGCGCCTGTGACCCGGACCTTGCTGCGCTGCGGTGACAATCGAAATGTCACCATGCCCGGGGCACCTATGACGCGCCTCGTTGCTGTGGGGCTTGAAGCAGCAGCTCGATCTCAAAAGCGCCCGCGAGGGCCTGTGGCTGGGACGTGCTTAGTGGCAATCGAAAAGAACACGCTTGGGCGTTAGCACGCCCCAACCGATGGGTTCACACCAATTTTGCTGCTCTAGACGTCAATGCCTTCGGCGATGGCCAATGCGTCTTCGACCTCCACGCCAAGGTAACGCACCGTGCTATCGAGTTTCGTGTGCCCCAAGAGCAGCTGGACCGCACGAATGTTGCCCGTCTTCCTGTAGATCAACGCCGCCTTGGTGCGGCGGAGCGAGTGCGTGCCGTATACAGCGGGCGACAAACCGATCTCGGCGATCCAGTCGTCTACCAAGCGCCCGTACTGGCGCGTGGTCATCGGTTTGGTCCTGTCCACCCTGCTGGGAAACAGCCAGTCCGAACTCTTGAGACCCTTGCCATTGACCCAGCGCGCCACCGCGGCCCGCGCTTGTTCGGTGATCTCAAACTGTACAGGAGCGCCCGTCTTGCGTTGCGAAACCAAAGCACGCGAGCGGACCTGGTCGCTCTGCATGACATCTTCGACGCGAAGGTGTGTTAAATCGCATCCACGAAGCTTGCTATCGATCGCGAGGTTGAAGAGCGCCAAGTCGCGCACGCGATCCGAGATTTGGAGCCTGACGCGAATGGCCCAGACCTCCCTTGGCTTGAGCGGCGGTTTCTGCCCCGTCACTCTGCCCTTATTCCAGGGCACGAATGTTTTTGGAGTTGGGTTGAACGATTGCGTCTCCATGATTGTCCTCCTTCACTGGAGGACTGGAACAGCGACGCCCGCTGATGCTGAGATTCAAATCAAATCGGCAGTTTCGCTGCACGATCCCAATAGCGGACTCCTGCCAGCAATGACCCGTTAGCGGACGTCACGCACCCTGAGTCTGCCCTCAGGATTCGGCACTCTGGTACTGCGCCCATCGCTTGTCGCTGAGCTACCGGACCTTGCCGTCGCGGAGGAGCTCGTAAACGACGGGCTGCACATCACTCATTGGACGGCCCAGATGCTTCGCCAACTGGCGCATATGCACCGGGCCTTTCGACTTTATGGTCTTTTTGACGTCGGCAACAAAAGCGTTACCTAAAAGTTTGGACGCGCCCATCTTCGACGCTACGAACATCTGGGCTTCACGTGCGAGATCGTCCGCGCGCACAAACTGCTTTGCTTTGGCTATCAGTCCTAGCGCGAGTGCATTTGATCGCGAATTTGCCGTTGCATGCCCATCGACGCTTATAAACGCAGCGCTGGTGACGTCATCATTCTGGCTAGCAACGCCATAGGCAAATAGAACCGATGCATCTAACCCGGTGAAATCAAACACTGCGTATTCACATTCTGCGAGCGCGTCCGAAACCCATTCACTTGGATCGACGCGAGATGGCGCTTGATGTGCGAAGACCGGTCTAAGATCGAAGCGCGAGGCCATTGCTCGGACGCCGGACGCGTATCTGCACGATCCATGAAATGCGGCGCCAGTGCAAAAAAGATCGGTGTCATATTCTCTCCCCGCCCAACTAATTCAGGAATACTCTTCGTCGCTCCCGATCGGTGGACCCCACCGCATGTAGAACGCAACAAACGGGTCAACGACGTGGATGGTCTTGTGTGTTTCCTCGAAATCAATCGCGCCGCGCTCGCCAAACCGTTTGCGTGATATGTCGGAGATCTTTTCAAGCACTCGCGTGATCTCGTGCGCGGCTGGTGGTTCATCCGCCAAAATGTCGCGGAGGCTATCTCGGAGTTCGTTGTACGTGAGCTTCGGCTTCGGGCCCGTATTGGCGATCGCCCTCAACACCGCCACGTAGGTGTCTCCGGACTCTCCGTTCACGAAGCTCCTCTGCACCCGTTTGCGGCTGCCAGATGGTCCACTGGCTAACGCGCCGAGCACGTCTTGAGCGCTGTTATCCAGCGCTCTGCGAAAGAAATCGTCACGATCTCGGAACGTGAGAAGCTTGGACAGGAGTTGCTTATTTCGAACGCTGTTCACACGGCAGAGATGTCGACAAAACTCCTGCATGAGATGCGGACTTCCAAAGGCCTCCAGCGTCAAGCTCTCGAGTACGCGATCATCCGCAGCGACGTTGAGCGTGGCGAACCCTTTCTTGGCGATCTCAGTGAGCTCCGCAGTGCTCCATGAAGGAACGCCAATGATCTCTATACGGCCTTGCATGTCCCGTTCGGCTCGGATGGGTTCAATCGCTCTATGAGGCACGCACAGAAAGACAACGCGCAGTCCGTCTTCCAGAGGCGCTTTGAGGGCCCTCACAAGGCGGACACGTTCGGGCTCGGGTATGTAATGAAAGTCATCTACTACGAGCGTGGCCCCGGAGTTCATGAGCAAATCGACCGCTTCATGGACCGGCGAACTCACTCGAAACTTGGTCTTCGCTGTGCCTTTCTGTGTGGCGCGTTTTGATCGCTTCTCACCTTTGGCCGAGCCCGCCAACAGATTGACGCTTGCTTCGCCGGCGAGCTCGCTCGCGTTCTCTTCGGACAGGTAGGCTTCGGACTGTCGTGCTGTGGCGCCGTCCAGCTTGTGAATGATAGCAGTCCATACGTCTTCTGCTGTGGCTGCGGCACCGCCGCTAATCCAAACCCGTTGATCCTCAGGAAGCATCTTCTTGCAGAAGACGGTTTTTCCGGACTTCGTGGGCCCGGAGATTGTGATGATCTTGTTGCCGTCATCGAGAGCGTCGATGAAGCGACTCTCCATCCCAGTCTCGGCTCGGTTGACGTATGTGTACGTCGGCGTTCCTCCGACCACGAAGACGTCGCGCAGTGGAAGGTCAGATGTCGCACTGCCCTTTGCGACTTGCCGCGGCGGTCGTCTGCCTGAGAAAGGAATGGCCACAGCGCCCCGCCCAGAAAATATGACGAAGCCGAAACCTTATTTTCTCCACATGAAAGAGTCCAGGTCTTGCTGAGCGCCTCCCAAGGGCTGCTGAGACTGGGACTTTGTCGAGCGGATGCGGAAAATGAATAACCAACTGACGATATTGGCCTTCGCACTCGCCGGATGTCACCCGACCGCGGCTACACGGGTTGAGACGAGTGAGCCGATAGCGCCCCCGCCCCCGCAGATCGAAATAAGCGAGCAAGTGCCGCCCACGGAGTGGCGGATCACATTGATCGAATGGGATGACGCCGACAGCGGCGACATTAACGGGGTGCGGTTTCGCCTGAGCGACGTCGATGCGCCCGAGACCGGCGGAGTAGGCGCCGCGATCGGCGGAGCTCAATGCGAACAAGAACGCGCAAGAGGCATCGCCAGCCGAAGCTGGATTCAAGAACGCACTCGCGACACCAACGCTCTACGCATCACAAACTCTTACGGCTACGACCGCACGCGGCAACCGCGGCTGCTCATCGGATCTCTCAGTCGATGGCATCGATATTGGTCGAGCGGGGATCGAGGCCGGCCACCTCGCGCCCTGGCCTCATGATGGATCTCGCACACTGGCGCCCAAACCCGACTGGTGCACAGACGATTGAGGCAAGTAGATCCCAGAAACGGCCCTTCCCGCTGTTTTGCCGCAAAGCAGACGCGACAGCTGCCGGTTCTCCGCCGGAAACAGAAACGGCGCCTAGACCAAGTGCGACCAAAGCGCCGCACGGTTCGCGAGCTAGGGTCCACTAAACAAGACCTCTCCCGCGCGCAGGAAGTAGGTCTTGTTGAAGAGCGCCGTATCGATCTTGTTTGGCATGCGAATATCCGAGATGTCGGGCAGTTCTTTTTCCTCGCAGTCGTAGTGACGATCGATTTGGGAAATAAAAATGAGAATTGATCCAATATGATCGGCGAAGGCTTTTAGCACCGCAATTTGATCGCCCAACGGAGGCTTCTCGCGTTGGTGATCAAGCGCCTGCAGGTAGTCGATCACAATGACTGCGCCGGCCTCGACACCAGTCAACTTTGCAATCATGTAGTCAGCGCAAATCGCATCAGACGTATCGAGCAACACGCCTGATGCGTCGAGATCATACGATCTGAGAATTTCGGCGGCTTCTCCCATTGTGTGCTCAAGACTGAAGTAGGCGCAGAATCGACCCGCCTTACGCGCCTCCGCGAGAATCTTCAGAGCCAACCTAGTTTTTCCCTGCATCGGGCGCGCGCCAATGAGCACCATGTCGCCGGGCGCAAGGCGCGCGAGGATGGCGGGCGCCGGATCGCGTTTGGCATAGAGCGCCGCAAGCAGGCTCCATGTAGGAAAGCCTTCGCCCTCCGCGACGCGGTTCAAGGCATCAACAAGCGGGATCTGAGCCTCGCGCGATATCGACTTCGCGCGTCGCTTCAACTGAAATATGGGAGCCGACAGCCGCATATAAACCTCCGTTGTCGCGCGGTTTTTGCATTCCCTCCTTATGCAGGCGCTCGAACGGTAGGTTCGATGAGTCAGATGCCCTGCATGTGTTTTGCTTTCCCATTGGAGGGAGGGAGGCATGGGCTTGCCTGTCGCCGAAGCTGCAGAGATTCCGCCTCGCCGGCAACCTAGCGGTGTGGCCTTGCGCTTCGGCTTAGGCCAACAGCAGGTTGATCCCAACACCAGACGTCGGAGTTGCTTCGCCCCAAAGCGGAAGTGCCTAGCGGCCGATGTCGGTAAGGATCGCATCCAGCCTATCGATCAGCAGGTTATGTGGGTCGTCCCCCGCGTCAAAGCCGAGCAGCATTTCAGTCAACTCCGAACCGGAAATGTACAGGATGAGCTTTCCCGATTCTCGTAGTGCGCCCTTGATTGCGGAGTGAGCGCTCTCGGCGATGCCATTACGCGCCACGACCACGGCTACAGACCTCAGTGCCGTCGGGTAAAGATAGCGCTCCGTCGTGTAAATCTGATCCTGAGTGATTGGACCGGTGTAGTTCTTGAATTCGAAAACAACATAACGAGTCCGGAAATCTCGTGCCAATGAGATCCAAAACTCATGCTTCGGAGCGATTCGGCCTATCAAATCGAGTCGATGAAAACCGCGTTCGACCGGGTGCTGCTTCGTCCAAGCGCCGAACTCAGGTGCAAAGAGCAATTCGATGGCGCTCTGACACGCCATCTCGAATTCGCCCGCCCCCTCTCTCCCCGCCGCACACCTCTCGATCCTATCGGCGATACGACGTCCCTGTGCGACGTCCCCCGCTGAAGGCTCCTGTAACTCCGGCCCGACTATGTCTGGAGCGACGCTGGCCGCACCAGAATCTGCTCGTGCCGACCTCACCAAAGCGGCCAGTCGACGTATCAGGGTCTGATCTGGGCGACATTTCTTGAACAGAGTGCCCAAATCCCAAACGTCAATGGATGCATCGACGTCGGCTACGACATGACCAACCATCGGCGTCGAAAGAATAAGAATGCCCTTGCCCGCGCCCTGACTCTTGATCGTCCTCTCCAGTTGACGCAGGCCATTCTCGGCCAATCGCGCCACGCCTTTGTTTGAGCGATAGAACTTGATCTCGACGTAAGTGATAGCGCCTTTCGAATCTTTCGCTGTCAAATCGGGAGATCGATCACGAGTGGTGACTGGGCTGGGCGCACCAACTAGCTGGTACCCTTCCTTGACCAAAAGAGCCGAACAAAACTCGATGAATTGCGCTTCTAACGGTACCCACTCGTCAGTCATGCACACTTCCATTCTTTCTTCGTGGAACCATTCAAACGTATCAGCCAGCTGATCAATCCCAATAACAGCCGCAAACGCTTAGGCGACACAATGAGGACAGTACAACCTGATGGCTTTGACTCTTGATCGACCATCGGCACCTGCGTCCACGGAATCAATCATCGCAATCGTAAACGCTCAAGCTGTCCAAATACCCGCCAATCGCTTCACTGCGACCGTCACTCGAACTCCGGCGATTAGATGAGCGTACCGGTCCGCGACCCACCTCAACGAGATTTCACTCCGGCGCGCGTTGATCAGGCTGGCAATCCAGGTCTGTCCGATTGCTCAAATGTCCTGCGACGAAATCGTACAGAGCGCACTCTCGATAATGATCGGCATCGGGCCTGCGGCGAAGGAAGTTTGATAGATCGCGTGCGACGATGCCCCGATCGACCGCTGCAGGCGAAGGGCTGGCGCTGCCAATGAATACTTGTGCTGGCGGGCCAAGCCCAGCTTCACTTTGCGCGCGAGGGTGTGCGATTCCTCGATTTATCACCATCACGCGCGCGGAGGGATTTTGCGATTGTATCGCCCGTGCGAGCGTCTCACCACGGCTCTGCGCCCGCTGCGGGCCCTGCTCATTATTGTCCGGCGCGGATGCGCTTCCGATTGTGAAGATGTAGTCCGGCGTTGCGTCGCGCGCGGACAAAATCGAGCAGCTGGCGACGTTCGCGCCACCGACAGAGTCCGTAGCCGCGTATTCCCATCGCGTTGGCACGCAAAGAAGCGTGGCTTCAGAGACCTCCAGAGAACCCGTTAGAGTAGTTGCCAGCCCGGCGCCGCCGCCTGCTATAGCTCCTTCTTGCTCAAGATCGGTGGGCGGCGGCACCCGAAAGGTCGAACCCGCAACCGATAGCACAAGCCATCCCGCAAAAAGACGCGTGGAAAACTGGAATGTACGGGACCAAGGAAGGCCAACTGCGGCGACAGCCAACTCCACAACAATCGCGCCTAGACGCGAAAGGGCGTCGCGCAACGTCACTCCGACCTTGCCGAACAGTTCTTCCCACGGCCATCGCGTCGGCAGCCATGGCAAAATAGAGCACTTCCATCTCACCCTGACGTACAAAGCAATGCACACGCACGCGCCCAACACCGCCACTATGCTTCCAGAGGCAACGTCCCGCCCGTACGCAATTGCTTGCCCCACTCGCGAGCTTGTGTGAACAGGCATTGCCTCCAGCGCGACCGTCCCTCCGTACACAACGAGAAACACGGTGACGCATGCTGCGAGCACCCCGAACGCCACTGCTGGAAGTGACGTGTCGATGGACGAGCGCAACTTTCGAAGGTCGCCCGCAAGCAGTCGCACGCGACGAACAGCCAGCGTGTACGCCAATGCCACGAAAACTGTGTATGCAATCGGATACAGCGCGCCGGACAACGTCGTCGGCGGCGACGGCTCATCGAGCCATGGCAGCAGCAAAACGTTGCTTCCAATTAAAAGTAATAGCGCCATAAAATTCACGCACGTCAGCGAGCGTCCCACTCGGATGAGATGTGCTGTCGCAATCGCGACCCCGGTAGCCCCGATGCAGCACGCGATCAGCGTGCGTCGATAGCTTTCGTTTGCGATGGCGTCCGACGCAGAGAAGTAACTGATTATCTGCGAGGCCATGGACTCCCCGGCAATGGTCGCATCGCCAGCGTCCAGGAATACCTTCAGTGTGTGCACGCCGAGCGGCGCTAGAGTTGCCAGTCCCAGCATCAGTGCTTCCACGCCAGGATCGACAGCATCGGGCGAGGAGTCGTCTCTTGCGGCGTACGAAGCGAGAAGCGCCGAGAACAGGGCGAGCGCAAGGTTGGCTACTGCGAGATATAGCCAAGCCCAAGAGTGCGGGAGAAACGCACCGGCGGCGGCCGCAAGAACGAGCGCTGCAGCAGAAAAGCAGGCTGCGTAAAAACTCCCCCAGACCGTTCCCATTGGTCGTCTCGCATGGACCATCAGGTCGCCCGACACCATTAGAACAAATGGTCAACTTCGGCGATAGTCCGTTATCAACTAGGGATTGGCTCCCGTCCCGAGCCCAAGCCGCTTGTTAACGTCGACCTTAGCTCCGACGTCGCTGCCGAGATGCCGACGACCGCACCGAACGTCCGTTGTCGATCTTCTACGAGACTCTGAATGCCTCTTCCTGCCCCGGAACAGACGCGCGCGGCCTCCCACATCTAAGTCAACAGGCACGAACGTGCCCGTTCGAGCAAAACCTGATCAAGGCTATGAGTTCTCATGCTCTTCTTTGCTCTCGGGGTCGGCGCAATCCTCGCTGTTTGGGCGATGTACAAGGTGATCGTATACGCCCTGCCGTGCTTGCTCGGATTGGGCGTCGCCTCCGTCGCGATCAGTACCGGCGCAGGATGGTTCGGCGCCGCCCTCACCGGGCTCGCGGCGGCAGTCTCAAGCTTCTTCCTCCTGCGCTTCCTTTTGGCAAAGGTGCGCTCTAAGACCTTACGGTTGGTAATAGCTATCGTGTTCGCCCTTCCGACTGCGATTCTTGCATACAACATCGGGATCGATGCCCTGGCCTCGAGCGTGCCAGCGGAATTGTGGCGACGGGGCCTATCAATGGCCCTCGCGTTCGTCGCCGGCGCGATTGCTTTGGCACGGCTGACCGAGTTCGAAGCGGGCGACCAATAGCTGCTGATTCCATCTGCGAAAGCTTGGGTAATCCGTCCGTCCGCCAGGTCCTGCCGGCGGGATAACCTCCTCACCGACTCAGCCTGCAAGAGGAGCGCTAGCGATGTCGGTGTTTGTTGGTCTCGATCTTTCCCTTAATTCGACCTCGGTCTGCATTGTCGACGCGGCCGGAGGGGCAGTGTGGCAGGGGAAGGTCCGAAGCGAGCCTGCCGATCTGATCAGCGCGCTACAGCCTCACAGTGATGATATCGAGCTAATCGGGTTGGAAGCGTGCCCGCTCTCCGAATGGTTGCATGGTGCGCTGACCGATAGCGGCTTTCCTGCCGTATGCATTGAAGTGCGTCACGCTCAGAGGTTTTTGTCGTCGCGCCCGAACAAGACCGATCGGAGCGACGCGCGCGGCATCGCCGAAATGATGCGGCTCGGGCACTATCGCGCTGTCCATGTGAAGAGCGGTGAGGCGCAGCGGATTCGGACGGTGCTGAATGCCCGTGAGCGACTGGTGCAGCAGATCATCAAGATCGAGCTGACGATCCGTGGTCTGCTCAAAGTATACGGTTTGAAGGTCGGAACGGTGCATCGCTGCACCTTCGCCGCGCGCGTTGAGAAGTTGCTGGAAGGCGCCCCTGAACTCCGCATCGGCATCGAACCGCTGCTCGACGTACGAAACTTGATGCGGCGTCACAAGGTGCTGCTGGACCGAAAACTTGCCTACATGGCGCGCGAAGACGAGGTCTGCAGGCGCCTGATGACCATCTCGGGCGTCGGGCCGATTGTGAGTCTGGCCTTCAAGGCCACGATCGACGATCCGAAGCGATTCAAGAATGCGAAGGCGGTTGCTGCACATTTGGGACTGACGCCCAGAATCTATCAATCAGGCGAACTCGATCGCGCCGGCCACATCAGCAAGTGCGGCGATCACCTGATGCGGCACGCACTCTATGAAGCGGCGAACTCGCATCTGCGCATCGCCAAGAAGTGGTCGCCCTTGAAGGCTTGGGGCATGAAGCTATTGCCGCGCATCGGCGCGAAGAAGACTTGCGTGGCGGTGGCTCGAAGGCTGGCGGTCATCATGCATCGCATGTGGATCGACGAAACCGATTTCCGCTTCACCCACCAGGAGGAGCGGATCGCGGCGTAACCATCGTCTCCGCGGCGCTGCGCGCCGAGGACGTGGGCTCGGTCAGTCCGTTTCGATCCCTGGACGGCACATGCAAACGTGCGTGCGCCAGTTCGTGCGTTCAGCTTGGACGGCCGATCTCACCGGACCCAATGATGGAGCGGCACGCGAAACGCCGACTCCGGACAGAAGCATGGGCCCGGACGCAGCGTGGGCGATGCCGGTGAAAAGTGCGCAGCTCGGCACGGCCGCGGCTGTCGCATCTGCGCGCCCAAAATAGGTGTTGACGGATTACAGAAGCGATCGAAGCCCGAAGGGCCGAGACGCGCGAAGCGCGGCTTGGTTCACGAGAGCGCGTCCGCGCGCACGGCGCGCGGTTCGCCCCGTCGATTAGTGCACTGTCGCCGGTCAAATATCGAACCGCTTCGGCAACCGCGCGACCACCTTCTTGAACAGCTCGACAGGATCCTCTCCCATAGCTTTCGCTAGCGCTACGAACTCCAGCACATCAACGCGACGCTGCGAGCGCTCTATCAGCGAAATGAACGTTTGGTCCTTGCCAACACGCTCCGCCACCTCGGTCTGGTTGAGCTTGGCGGCCTTGCGCGCCTTGAGCAGCACCTCGACGAGATGCTGGTGAGCGCCCGTGAAAACCGTCTTTGGCAAGCCAGCCTCGAATGACCGGCAGCCCATGTATACGGAAACTTTCGATAGGCATTATTTCCCTATCTCTGCGGCGACGGAGGGGGTGTCACGCAATGGGGGACGCAGGAACGCGAACGTCGCCAGCGCGCGATCGCCTGCCGTCGCCGTCCCGGGTCGCTGTCTAGATATCAAACCGCTTGGGGAGGCGTGTAACGACCTTTGCAAACAATTCGACTGGATCTTCTCCTATCGCCCGCGCGATAGCGACGAACTCCAGAACGTCCACGCGACGCTGAGATTGCTCAATAAGCGAAATGAAACTTTGGCCCTTGCCCACGCGGCCCCCGACCTGAGTCTGATTTAGGCCGGCGGCCCTCCGCGCCTCCACCAGCACCTCGACGAGATGCCGATGAGCGCCGGTGAAAACCGTCTTTGGCAAGCCAGCCTCGAATTGACCGGCCGTCCATGTATACGGAAATTTTCGATAGGCAGTTTTTCCGTATTTTGTTACGACATTGGCCCTAACATTGGGCCAGCAGAATGCTCGATCCTGCGATCGCAACCGAAAAGGCTATGGTTGAACGAGAGCTGAAGGTTGTTGCTCGCGTCCAAGAGAACCTGCGCGCTACAGACTTCGCCATCGCAGCTCCAAACTCGAAGTTCTGCGTCGTTCGCTGCGTGCCGCATGCAGCACCGGACGATTATCGAGCCCTCAAGGCAATGCTCACCCAAGGCGACTTCGACCGCGCCTTCCTCGTCTACACCGCCGAAGACCAGCCTCACCTTCCCGGTGAAATAGAATCCTACCCCCTCTCCCGTATCGACGAGCTTGCCGCTTCTCTCGCGAGGGAGAGCGCCAAATGACCAGCACGCTCGACTGGGCCAATCTCTTTGAAGAGGAAGCCCCTCGCCTCATGCGCTTCCTCCGCCGCTTCGGCCCTCGTATCTCTGCTGAAGACATCCGTCAGGACGCTTTCGCCAAGCTCGTCGCCGGCAACGAAGAGATCGCCTCCCCGCGCGCCTACTTGCTCACCACCGCCCGCAACCTGGCGCTCAACGACATCCGCCGTCAGGCCAACCACAAGACCGACGCCTATGCGGACATCGAAACGATCGCGCCTGCTTGCGCCCCCGATCCTGAAGCTCAGCTGATCGCGGCCGAAGAGGCTTCCGCCGCAGAAGCCGCCCTCGCCTCCCTTGAGCCGCACCTCCGCGAAGCGCTCATGCTGCACATCATCGAGGGGCTAACCCAGCCCGAGGCCGCCATTCGCCTCGGCGTCTCGCGCCGAACGCTTCAACGCTACATCGAGACAGCGCTAGCTCAGTTGGCCCTCGCGCTTAGCGAACCAGACACGTAAAGCTCAAAGCGACAATGCCTCCCGGGCGTACCCTGACACGAGCCGAGCGCGAAGCCAGCGGCTGGATCGTCCGCATTAAGGCGCACGATGTAAGCGACCGTGAGCGCGAGCAATTCCAAAGATGGCTGGACGCCGATCCCGCGCACAAAGCCGCCTACGCCAAGCTCGAACGCACCTGGGTCGCGGTTGAGTCACTGCAGCATCTGAAAGGCCGCGCGGCCGCCAATGAAACAGCGCCTCGCCGGCCGCGCTGGCTGGCCCCAGTCGCGGCGATCGCCGCGTGCGCGTTGTTGGCGATCGGCGCAGGCGTCTGGTTCACGAGGACGCCCGCCGCACCCGCCGGCGAACACTACGCCACCGCGCCTGCAGAGGTGCGCACCATCACGCTTGCCGACGGCACCACCGTCACCTTGAGCGGCGCCGGCGCCGCATCCATCGCGGTCACGGACACTGAGCGCCGCGTCGAGCTCACCAGCGGCTACGCCCTCTTCGATGTCGTTCACGACGAAAGCCGGCCCTTCGTCGTGCATACGCCGGAAGGCGACATCACCGTGCTCGGCACGTCCTTCGTGGTGCGGATCGCAGATGGCGAAGTGCGCACCACCGTGCTGCGCGGCTCTGTCTCCGGCGCAGCCGAGCGCGGCCTCTTCGGCGCCGATGGTGGCTCTGTCACGGCGCGCGCCAATGAGGAGATCGTCTTGAACGACGACGGCGCAGCCCTGGTCGAGATCGCCGCCGAGGCCATCCCCCGCCGCCTCGCTTGGCGTGACAACATGTTGGCATTCGATGGTGAGACGCTCAACGAAGCTATCGCCCAAGTCTCACAGCAGACCGGGTGGCAGTTTGAGCTGGCTGATGCATCGCTCGGTGAAATGCGGGTCGGTGGCTACGTCCACGCCGACCCTGAAGCCTTCATCGAGCTCATGTCCTCTAGCCTCCAACTCGATGCGCGCCGCGAAGGCGAACGTCGTGTAATTCTTTCCCGGCGTCCGTAGTTTAGACGGCGGTGTCTAGTCACTCGGCGCAGACGCTTGAACGACGCCCGATCGAATACCATCTCATTGCCTGAGTTTGCTTCATCCGAAGCCAACGAGCTAGCCGAAGCGCGCTTCCGGTCGCCCTAGGGTAGATACTGAAAAACCGGAACTGCTGGCCTAACGCACCTATTCGGCTACTTCACGGGTACGGTGCGAGATAGAGGAGATGCAGGGTATGACCCTCATTTTCGCTGTCGAAGCCAGTCAGCCGGACGGTACGTCGTATCGCGCGGCAATGGTGTGGAGCTTGCTCCCCCTGGCTTCGTGGTTCGCCGGGCTTGCTCGGCTGATTTAAGAGAGGGACGCCTTGGCAACGGGGCGTCCCTTTTCTGTTTGGAGAAACAGCGTGGAGAGTTTCGAAGCGACCAAGGTGCGCTTTCCGCACCTCAAGGAGTTCTTTCCTTTTCTCGAAGCGCTCAACAAGGAGAGCGCGCGAGGGCGTGCTCTCATTTCGGCGGGTTTCTTGGAAGAGCAACTCAAACGAATCCTTTTGGCTTTCATGCTCGAAGGAGCCAAAGCCGACGAGCTCATTGAGGGAGCGAATGCTCCTCTCGGGACGTTCAGCGCGCGAACAACCGCTTGTCATGTTCTTGGTCTGATTACGGACAACGAACGTGACGATCTCAACCTCATTCGGCGAATTAGGAACGACTTCGCGCACCAGGTGCACACGTCATTTCAAACAGAGAGCATCGTCAGCCGCTGCGACCAGCTGAAGTTCAAAGCCAAGAACTACAAAAAAGTAGATGGCACGCCTGTGGACGTGGAAGCCGATGGTCAATTTACAACTGCCGCGGTCGGCCTAATTCTCACGCTCACCAACCGTGCGCACTACGTTGCCCAGCAACGGCGAACCTCCCAGACGTGGCCGGACTAAAGGCTGGTCCTCCGCTGCTTTGCCGTGCGCGGAGCACAACGCGTCAGGGATTCGAAGCCCGAAGGGCCGAGACGCGGAAGCGGCTCGTTCGCGCAAGCGACGAGAGCCCGGCGCGCGAAGCGCGCGACGCCCTACCTTGCTCTCTTGGCAGGACGGTATGCGCCTTGTCGACGGCGGGACCACGAATGTCGCGGCGCCGGGCTTCCGTTTTGCGAAGACCGCCGCATCGGGCAGCACGTGTGAAAGACGGATCGAGCCGTTCGGTCGTCGCCGCCAGGCCAAGTGGTCTAGATCAGACGGTCACAAACCATGGACATGTTGCACTGTCCAAGGCGATAGATGGCCAACTCGCCAATGGGATTCATCAAATGTCTGCCTTCGCCAACCCTAATGCTGTCGCTGACGTCCTGCCGCCGCCCGCCCAGGTCATGCAACTGGCAACTGGCCATTTCGCCTCACGGTGCCTGCACGTGATCGCCAGCGCAGGCGTCGCCGACCATGTCGGTGAAACGCCGCGTTCCAGCGTCGCCATCGCCGCAGACGCCAAAGTCGACCCGGACGCGCTCCATAGGATGCTCCGGCTCCTCGCCATGCATGGCCTCTTCAAATTCCAACCAGAAGGATGGACGCACACGCCTGCTTCGGCGCTGCTGCGTAGCGAACATCCTCAAAGCATGCGCGCGCTCGCCGCAATGTTGGGCGACCCGCTAAACTGGGCCTCGCTTGCAGTGCTCGACCACAGCCTGAAGACCGGCGCCGCCGCCGCTTACCAAGTGCACAACAACGGGGGTTGGGGCTATTATTCCGAACATCCCGAACTCGCGCGTCAATTCGATGCCGCCATGACTGGAAAGTCTCAGGGCGATATCGCTCTGCTGTTGCAAGCATTAGATATCGCCGATGCAAAGACGGTGGCTGACATTGCAGGCGGGCGAGGCCATTTCTTGAAGGCCATCCTCGATGCGCACCCCGATGTGTCGGGGATTCTGTTCGATCAGCCCGATGTTGTGGCGAATGCAATCGAGCATCCCCGGATCGCCAAAGTGGGCGGGGACTTCTTCAAGGGTGGCTTACCGGCGGCGGACCTCTATCTCATGACCCATATTCTACATGATTGGGCCGACGCAGAATCGCTTGCCATCCTGAAGAACTTGCGCGCCGCGGCGCCAGCAAGCGCGCGTTTGGTGGTCTATGAGTTGGCGCTGCCCGACGGTCCACAGCCGCATCCGGCCAAGACGCTCGACATCGTCATGCTAGCCGTAACCGGAGGGCGTGAACGCACGGCGGAAGAATATGCGGCGCTGTTTGCCGCATCAGGCTGGGTCGATGCAGGAATAATCTCCACGCCGGGCCCAATGGCGCTGCATGTGGCGCGCGCTTCGTGAGCGGCGGCTTCAGCGATACAGCAGCCTTGCGCCAGGAATTGGAGCCCGAAGGGCCAAGACGTCGTGAGCCTGGCGAAGGGCGGCTCGGTGCGAAGCACGAGAGCCCGGCGTCCGCTGCCCAAAAACGACCTCGATTGTTCACCAGAGACCCGTCGCGCCTTAGAGGCGCAGATCGCCGCGATGGATGCAGAGCGACGGTGACGCTGCGGAGAGTGGCTGACAGCAGCGATATCAAGCGGCCGCGCATCAAGCGCGGAATTCTACCTTCGTCACAAGAGCCGGCTTGACCCAGAACATCGCGCCGCTCGCGGCTGGACAATGCGCCCATAGCGTGCGCACGCTTCTGCGTAAAACCAGGGCCGGATACCTCCTGCGTCGCGAAGCTCGCTCCGTACTCTCGCCGCGGCCAGGGCATTGAATGATATTATACGCAGAATGGCCCATACACTTGGAATATTGAGCGCGTCGTCAGCGCGTGCAGGCGCGCCCTGCGGATAGCCCTAGGTTTACGCCTCCATGGCTGTCAAAACACGAGTGGCGTGGCGCGAAAGAGGCTCGGGTTTATGACGCAGCAGCGTCCGCATCGTTTCCCTTTCGTTGGTCGCGGCCTCGATCGTGTGCCACGCACTTTGTCCAGCGCTCAACCCAATCGACGAGTCGGTTGATGTAGTCGATGCGGAAGCAGGGTTGGCCCTCTTCGAGAAGATGGTGGTCGCCACCTGGATAGATGATCATTTCCACATCCACGTCGCTGCTACGCATCAGGGTGGCGAAGAGTTCTTCGGACTGACCGACCGGACAACGCTCGTCGTCAGCGCCCTGCAGCAAGAGCATAGGCGTCCGCGCTTGGTGCATGTGCACGAGCGGCGAGAGTTTCCGCGTTGCTTCTCGATTGATGTACGGTTCTCCGCACATTGCGTAAGGCGTTACATAGAAGCCGCTATCGGAAGTGCCAAAATGGGACTCGATATTGCCCACCGGCGCCGAGACCACGGCTGACTTAAACAAATTAGTCTGCGTGATCGCCCAAGCAGCTAGAAAGCCGCCATAGGACTTGCCGGTGATCGCAAGCCGATCATCAGCTAAGCCTTCCCCCTGCAGCGTCTCGATTGCGGAGAGATGTTGCTTGAGGTCGAGATCTCCCCACCTGCCCCGTAGCCGTTCCGCAAACTCCTTACCGTAACTGGCCGATCCTACCGGGTTCAGCGCCAGCACGGCCCAGCCCTTGCTGCAAAGCACGTGGCGATAAGGCTGCTTTTCGAATTCGAGATATGCAGTCGCATGCGGGCCGCCGTGAACATCGACAACGAGCGGGAATGGGCCTTTGCTATCGCCCGGAGGAAGCCATAACCAGCCGTCGATGCACTCTGTGCCTTCGCCGTCTTTCGGCGCGTCGAATTTGCGCAGGCTCACGCGCGGCTTTTCTCGCTCCTCCCACCACTTATTGAAGCCGCTGAGCTTGGATTCCGCTCCGCCGCTCCAGTTGCAGGAATAGAGTTCGACCGGCTCCGTGCCGCTTGCGGCAGCGAACACGATGCGGTCTGGCAGCGTCGCCAGTTGCACCACGTGTCTCTCGCCAGTAACCAGGATATCGAGCCTGCCATCTTCAACGCCGATCGAGGCGACCTCCTGAAGCCCTCGCCGCGACAGGATAAAGGCGACTTGCTTTGAATCTTCTGACCAGAAGAGCGAACTTCCTTCCACGTCGATGGATTCGTCGCCAAGGGGCGCGACTGTCTTCTTATTCGGATCGGCGATCCAAAGGCGTGGCCTGGATGCCCCTTCCTCTTCCGAGCCCACGAACACGATTGCGCGTCCATCTGGGGACCATGCGGGGGATGCGGCTGAAGCCACATCAAACGAAATCTGCTCGGCTTCGCTTCCATCGGCCTTCATGACCCAGAGGTCGGTCAGGTGCGCTTCGCGCCCTTCTCTCGTGCGCGTAAACGCAATGCGGCCCCCGTCGGGAGAGAAATCCATCGAGCGCACATCGAAGGGGCCGTCGGTGAGCGGTCGGGGCTCTCCGCTTTCGACATCAATCGAAAAGAGATGAATCTCCCGGTCCAGCGTGTAGCCCACCCCATCGGTCTTGTACGGCAGGCGCCACACAACTCGAGGCCGGGGCCCTTCGGCCGGCTCGCCGCGTTTGCCGCGCAATCCCGGATCGACCTTGACCTTCACGGTCGCCAAGATGCTGTGTCCATCGGGCGCCCACTTCAAGGACACGGGCGTGTGGTCCATTTTCGTGAGCGCGCAGCTTTCGCCGCCGTCGCGCTTTACAAGGTGAATCTGCGCCGAGCCCGTGCGGCTGGTCACGAACGCGATCGTCGAAGCGTCGGGCGACCAGACGCCGCCGCCATCGTCTCCATCACCACTGGTGAACTGGTCTTGTCCGCTCCCATCTAGCCGAATCAGCCAAAGGGTCGAGACATTGGCGTCTTTGCCGCCGTCCGGCCTAGAGACTTCGCAAAGAACAGCGTTGGCGCCACTGCGGCAGGCAACGGCGCGGATCGATCGATAAAGGAGAATATCGGAGGCCGAGAAGCGTCCTGACATCATCGAAAAGCTTTAGCCAGGACGCCTCCAAACATTTAGCGACGCTCTTCCCGCTGCTCTTCTTGCCGGCGCTCGTCGGCGCGGCGTTCGTCGCGGCGCTCTTCGTTGCGCCGTTCTTCGTTGCGACGGTTTTCCTCGTTGCGGCGGTTTTCTTCGTCGCGGTTTTGATCGTTGGCCATTCCGGACCCTTTCCTGTGCTTCCCGCACAAGCGCGGGGTCCTGGTCTAACGTTGCGTGCTTTGCTTCGTTCCGGAGCGCAGCCCGCGAAGTAGCGCAGGTTAAACGACCCCTGGATCTGCTGTTGAGCGCGAAAGTACAGTCCGTCCATCTTAAAAAGAGCGCCTTGGAGTTTGGTCCAGTCGCTCAATTCTAACCGAATAGTCTGCGTGGTCATGTACAGTTTTGAAATCTGGCCCGGTTGACGCGGCCTTGCTCTAGCCCGTAGCGCGGCCCATGCTCAGCGGTGAGCATAGGGGCCAACCGTGTATCTCGTGACGGCGTGGAATGAGACGACCGAGAAACACCACCGGGCCCGTGATCCGGAACAGGCGTTGCAATACGCGCGCAAATACGTGAACCAGGGCATGCGGGTCAGCATTATTCACACGGCCACCGGCCAAGCGCGGGCCGTCAACGAACTACAGGCCGAGATAGATGCCAAAAGGACTTAGAGGCGAGTAGCGCTCGCCGACCGCCGCTAGGCGCCGAAAGCGCCGCCTCAGTGTCATGCTGTTTTGTCTGAGCCTGGGCGCGCGGCCCAATCGCGACGCGACCAGAGCCCGGCCCGTGCTAGCGGAAGGGCTCGACCGCCAATTCGTACTAGGGGTCGTGCGCTCATTCCGGATCGAATAAGTCGATGCTCCGTCGGTCGGCACGGTTGACCGCGCATCGTACGCCCGACGGTCAGAACGTAAGCGTTTCGCAAGCCGCCATCACGCGTCGGGCCAGCTGTGATCAATTGAGGTTCGAAGTCGGCGTTAATGCCTATAGCCACCCCGCGGCGGAGCAGCACACACAGGCCGCCCGCATCCGCATGCCTGCCGAGCAAGCTTGCAGCTTAGAGCGCGGCGCGCACCGCCATGACAGCGCGGACGTGCGCCTCGATGCCGGGCAAAATACTAAGCGCGTACGAGCGCAGATTCGGGTCATCACCGCTCGACGCGTAGCTCTCGAACAGGGTCCGGGCCTCGTCGTGTGATGCGGCCTGCTGATCTATGAACCTCTTATCGAAATCCGCGTCAGGCGCCTTCTCCAGATGATTGATTAGACCTTCCCTGCGCGTATCAAGCTCTTCGGTAGGTTCAAACGCTTCGTCATCCCAGTCGCTACGGCCAAGGGCAGCAAATAGCAGTTGCGCGCCCATGGTGTGATCGGCGATCAACTTGTCAGCTATGGCGCGCACAGGCCGCGACGAGGACCGGCGCATCGCAATCTCGCCGGCCCGCACCTCATAGGCGCCTGACAGCATTGCATTCTTGACGAACGGCCCGGTCATCGGGCCGCCCATTGCCGCGGACGTCTTGCCGACCAAAGCGCCAACCATGTCCTGCATCTTATCCAGCACCTGGCGTACGCCGTGTTGATTGTCAGTGGACACTTCGCGCCTCCGTATCTTCAACCTCGGCGTCTTCGGCGAACGGCAAGGGTTTGCCCACCAGGCCCGCGACCGTTTCCGGCCGTCGCACCGCCATCGCCTTGCCGACGCTGACCGCATCGAAACTGACTTCACGCAGCCTCGGAAAAAGCTCCGTCTCCTCCGTCTCGACGTGTTCCTGGATAGAGAGCTTCAATTCGCGAACATGCTGCAAGCGCTCGTCTGAACCGAGCGAAGGCTCCCCCAGACGCTGCAAAAGTTCACGCGCCTCGTCGTGGTCGTCGTAGGATCCGCCAACCAGTTCTTGATCGTCGAGCTGGCCCAGAACGGCGGGATAGAAGATCTCCTCTTCAAGGGCCATGTGCGCCAGCAGGTTGATCGCGATCTGGCGCTCCAGTTCCCGCCGCTCCGCATCGCTAGCGCGCTCATATGCCTCGAAATAGAAAAGCACCATCCGATGGTCCTGCATCAGCAAATTGATGGCGTCGGGCGCGACCTTCTTGCCTGCCATCACCGCCGCCCCGGGGAATATGGGATCGCGAGGCTGAATCATGACGTGCGCTCCTCGACTACTTGGGCGTAACGCGTCGTGCCGCCATTGCGTTGATCCGGCGTCCGCAAGCCCTCGACCGGATTCGGTCCTTCGGTCTCTGACCTGTATTCACGCTTGCTGCGCTCAAGGTTCTGCTGCACCACGATCTCAGTCGGAACGCCGCCGGCGTTCACGCGCCGTTGGTAATCGAAATAGCGATGGCCCTGCGGCAGCTGGTCGATCGAGATGAAATCGGACTCGCTGGCGGTAAGGTCGACCTGGGTCGCGAGAATGTTGCGAACCCATTGCTTGTTTTCCTTGAAGACGAGATTCGGCTCCAGACTGGCCGGCAGCAGCGCTTCGGGGTCACGTCGCTCGACCGTGCGCATGAGTTCGGCCGCGATGCGCAGATGCTCAAGCTCCATGTTGAGATGCAGTTCATAGAGCGCCCGCACGCGCGGATCGGGCTCGTCAGTCATGAATGAATAATACATCCAGACCTCAGTAAGCTCGTGAAACATGAGGTTCTCGATCCAGGTCGAGGTCGGGTCGAGAATGGATTCGTAGTGTGAGACGTGCTGTTCTTCGATCTCAGCGATCTCGAGATAGAGCCCGCGCGCGATCGGCTCCATGTAACGATTGCCGATCGTGTTGTAGAAATTCATCGTCTGCTGCTCGGACGACATCACCATCAGCGCATTCAGGATCGATTGGGGATCGGCGGCCAGCGCGGTCATGGGCCGGCGGATTTCATCACGCGGATCGCGGTGTTCGAAGATGGTGGGCCGGCCGGGCGTGATCTCGGTGAGGCCCGCAGTGATGCGCTCGGCTTTCTTGCCTTCAAGCAGCTCGTAAAGATTGGCGTAGCGATAGAGGTGATCGAAGTCCTCCAGTACGCCAAACTCGTAGACTTGGCGTAGATACGGGTCGGGCTCGAGCTGGGCTATGCAGGCAGTTAGATCAACCGCGACTTGCTCATACCCAAGCGTGACCTCTATCGTCGTCTCGTCGCCTGGTATCAGCCAGTTCACCGCTTTCTGCTGCTGCGCCTCGATGCGCCGCACCATCGCAAGTTGCTTCTTCACCTCCGGATCGATCGTGTTTCGCGCCATCGTGTGCGAGAACATGATCGCTTCGACCTCGATCCCGTTCGCCACGATGCCGGCGGCACCGGCTATAGGGGTGTACGCTATCCTTGTCATAGGGCTGAACGTTCAGCTCGGACCAGTTGCGGAGTTGCTTTTCGAGCGGGATGCCCCGCTCCTGAAGGGGATTGATTGACATAAGGCGTCTCCATCCCCCGCCATGGCAACGCCGCTCTCGATTCACCGTTCCGGTATGCAGGTCACTCCGCTGAAGACGAGCGCAGAAAATCGACGCCGCCACTGCTCGCGGATGCTGAATGACTGAAATGCCTTTCAGCCTCGATCAACGTTCGCGTTTTTACTAACCATCCGTTCTCGCTCAGCATGGTATAAAGCTAGCTTTCGAAAACCCCCAGAGCGGACGGCTTGCTTAGCCGATGCGAACGCGATCAATGCCCGATTCGAAAGGGCCCTGACGCCGAAGCCCTCACCGCTCGCTGCCGACGCGATCAAGGGACGATGAGAAGCGCTCAAGCCTCGCGAGGAGGCCATCGTCAAACTGGACGCGTTCTGCCCCGCCGTCGCCGATCCAGATTTCAGGCCTTTCGCGTCGCCTGAGGAAGCTCGGTCGGCACGCGCAGGGACGCGAGCCCCACCGTCAAGTTCGGCAATGATGCGCCCAGCGCCCCCAGCCCGTGCGCTATGGCTCGGCCGTCCTTGGACGAAGAAGCGCGCGCGCATGGGGGGTCCCGAACGCGCGCGCTTAAAAGCTGACGGGTTGGGTTGGATGGGTCCAGGCAGCCAGCTTTCGACTGTTTATAGTGCCCGCTTGTGAGTAACGGAAGCAACGTCAAGTAGCTGGCCGGACCATCGGGCGCGGGGCGCCTGGTGTGCGCCAGCGCAGGGAGCCCCTTTGTGAAAAGTGTGGCCTTCATCGAAAAGGTATCAGGGCGGCCCTGCCCTCCCGCCGCCTAACATACATTCCAGCTTAGCCCATCGGCGAGGGAGCGGGTTCACCAATGCGGCCTCTTAGAGCGTTGTACGAGAACTTGATCGAGCACTGTCTTGAGATGCGCGATGCGAAACGGATTTGGCAACAAGGCGCTGGCGCCAAACGCACGCGGCCTAGTGCGATATCGGATAGATAGCGTTCTCGGTCAGGGACGAGAGAGGACCTGTGCGCGCCGCGCTGAAGCGTCAATGCACCCTGGCGGGCTCAGTTCGATGCCGCGCTCTTGCGCCGCGCCGTCATTGACAGTTACCTCGCGTTTGCACATGAGGCGTCACGCCCTTCTGTTTACCGACGGTCCAAAGGCGAAGGCGCGGCGGAAGGCCGGCACGCGCCTTCAGCGCCAAGCACGATGTAATCGTGGCGCGGCATGATATAGCGCGACGTGTAGCGGCCGCTTTTTCGCTCGATGCGATGGCGATCGACCCGGCGCTTGTAGATATCAGTATATTCTACCGCGAACGCGTCAGGGCTGATCCGGCATGCCCAACTTCTTGGGTCGCCTCTTCCGTTCTGATGCGTCTCGCAGAGATTCTCACCCCACGATCCTAGAACACGCGTCTGCCGCCAATCGCCGTCGCGGATGGCGAACCATTGCGTGTAATTGTTGTTTGCATCTGGACCGTCGCGCAGCTCGATGCGGCACTCACCGCAGTCACGCGCACCTTGAACGCGAGATACGTCACGTTGTCTGGCATGCGCATGACCAACCCTACGGCTCCGGGCGTCAGGTTCAGGCGGCTTGGCTGTTGAGCAGCGTCACGTTGGCTGGACGCTGATTGCGTTCGGCCCAGGCCAGCGCGAAGTCCGCAATCTCTTCCCATCCCGGCTCGGCGCAGAGATAGCGCGAACGATCCTCGTAGATCTTAAGTTCAGTGAGCGACTTGGCGCGCTTTTGCTTGTTGAAGATCGCCTTCGTCATGCTCGCCTGCTGCACGTTGACGATCGAAGATGGTGGCCTCAGCTACCGGGCGAGATCAGCGCGCTCTCACTGGGCGCGCGCCTCGTGGCTTAACTCGCCCGCTCTCCGGGCGGCCTGTCAAAAATTGAGGGCGACCAAGGCAAGCGTGTGGTCAACATCATGCCTGCTTGATCTATCCGCTCGCGCCGAAGCGTCCCGCTGGCCGCCCCTCATTCGCGCCACCGCGCCAGCGTGGCGCACGGCGCTTGTTGTGCAAAGCAGCGCTTAGCGTTCCCGCGACAGCTGGCGCAGATCATCGCGCCGGCGCACGCGTGATCATCGCAGCGCCAGACAGAATGTGGGGCGCAAGGCAATTCGGCCCCGCATCAATCTCAGCGCCGCGCATTGACCTCTATTGAAGGCAAGACATATGGGCCTACAGCGGCGCACAGGCGCTGTCAGCGGCGGGCAGCCTTAGGCGCAGGCGTGACTCTGCTGCGAAGCCGGAGCGGCCCCATGCATTACATCATTTGCTTCAAGAATGGCGCAGGACATACGCAGCGATCGGAATACACACGGTTCAAGAACGACGATGCGGCCGTGGATTATGGGCGCACTTGGGGCGGTGGGGAGATCATCGAGATCTGGAAAGGCTGCCAACTTGTGACCAAATTAGCGCGCGGGCAGCATGAGACAAGATCGCCTCCAGCGAGCTGAGGTTCAGACTGTCTGCTCGCCTGCGGCCTCCGCGGTCGCTGTATCCGCGGCGCGCGCGAAAGCAAGCCCGGGACGCAAAAGCGTAATCGCCAATTTGAGTGCTCAAAACGACTTCATCTACAGCGAACGCGGTTTGACCAAGGCAGCCGTTTGCAGAGTTGAGCTGGGGTAGCGTCACTGATTTGCACCGCGGCGATCGAACCGGACGATGCCGCCGCCCCGCGTCCGAGGATGCGGTTCAAGCGCGCTACATCAAAGTTGAACGAGGACGCACAAGAGCCCCACCACACCGGTGGCCAGCCAGAACAGGGCGGCGGCGTGGGACGCGCGCGGGGGCCTGACGAGGCCTCACCTAGTGACCCCGCAGCGTCCGGGTAATCCTCAATATTCTCGAAGTTTATTTGGGCGACTTTTGCATTCACGGATCGAATGCCGTGCGCATTCGTAATATTTCACGAGTGGCTTGGTCGCTCAAACCGCGCCGCAGGTAATGCTGCGCTAGCTAAGGCAGTCCGTCGCCGAACCCAGACGTTCGTGCATCGGCGGCGGCTACAAGGAAGCCGAAAAGTAGGCACAGTGCCCCGCTGGCTTTCGTACGGCTTCTGACCTAGCTTCTCTGACATCGCTGGTATTCGCTTTGGCGCCAGCGGCTGAGAGACCCCGTAGCGCTCCCGCCTAACGCGGAGAGCCACCGTGCGCGAGCCCCGAGACCCCTCACGTTTTCTATGGCTGCTAATCCCAACAGCGTGCGCGTGGATTGGCGTTTGGGGCGCGGTCGCACTCGGCTGGATGGGATCATTCTGAGTCGTAGAGCGCTTTCATGCCCCATGCATGGTGGACCGACGGGGCCCTTAAGGCCGGCGCTTCAAGATGCTCATGTAATTCTCCGACATGGTTCGGTAGCACTCGCAAGCCGCGCGTTCGAGGCCCTCGCGATCCTGAATGAAAATCACGCCGCGGTTGTATGTGATCAGCCGAGCGGCCTTGAGCTTACTCGCGATCTCGCTCACGGAGCTTCGGCGAACACCAAGCATTTGAGACAGCAATTCGTGCGTAAGCGGCACCGCATCGCTTTCGGAGCGGTCGTGCGTTTGCAGTATCCACCGCGATAAACGCGTTTCCAAGCTGTGGACAGCATTGCAGGCGGCCGTCGTTTGCACCTGCGACAGAAGGGCTTCATTATAGGTCACAACGAGGTCGCGCAGGTCGTCGTTTGCAGCAACCAGCTTGCGAAACTGGACTGCGCTAATACGCGAGGCGATCAGCGGAGTTTGAACCACGACGCGAGATAGGGTCCTGTGGAGGCCAAGCCCCGTCATCAGCCCGACCGCACCCTCGCGCCCGACTGTAGCCGTTTCAATCGCGCCGCCGTCACGCATCACAGCGAGAATCGAAATCATGCCGGTGTGCGGAAAGAATGCGAACTCGATCTCGTCACCCGGCTCATTGAGCACGTGGTGCACGGGAACAGTCACCTCATGAAGATGGAGCTCGATCTCTGCTGCGGTCGTGCCGGATAGCGACGCGAGGAGCGCATTCCTCGACTCTACACCAATCACTGCCTGACCCTTGGCCCGATCGGTCAGGCCGGACACCGCAGGGAAAATTGGTCAGCGCTCCGAAGGCGCTCCGCGGACCCGTGAAGAAGCCATGCTAAACGCCCGAGGGCGAGGCGTCCGTTCGGTTGCCGACATAAGACGGCGCATCTAGCTTGCGCCCGCTTGCTGGGCGAGTCGATGTAAAACCGCACCTTGGCGAGCCTATGACAATGAAACATCAGCCTCTATGTCGGCTGCCTGACAGACGCTTTCGCGCTGCACTTGCATATTCCCGCACGGGGAGAGGCCAGGCTCCCGCGCGAGGCGTCTCATGCAGTCAAAGCTGAAACCAATCAAAGACGTTATCGCGCAGGCGAAACTAGGCTCCGTGGCAGAGCACGGAAAAACCAAGACCACAGTGGATTCCGGCCGAACTCAGAAGAGCGAACGTCCGAAACAGAGCCGCCGCAACGCGAGCACCACGTGAGCCGGTAACCCAGGCGCACCCCGCAACGTCATGCGGCGTGCTCATGGCGCCGTCACGTGCACCGCTTCATTGCCGATCTCCTGGGGCTCGTTGAGCGACAAAGTGAGGGAAGAAGCGGTGCAACGTCCGCTTCCGATGCCGCGGACGGCTCTCCACCCCAGCCGGCAGCATAGACTTCCGGTTTGAGCTGAAGGAGAGGCATGAATCAAGTTGATGCGATCGGTCTGGACATGGCGAAGTCGGTATTTCAGCTGCACGGCGTGGACGTTGAGGTGCGATCGTTTTCCGCAAGCGGCTCACACGAGCGCGGATGCGAGCATCCTTCGAGAGGCTACCGCCGTGTCTCGTTGGCATGGAAGGGTGCGGCTCTTCGCACTATTGGGGGCGGGAGCTGAGCGCGCTTGTCCTCCCGTTACGTGAAGCCTTATGCCAAATACCAGAAGACCGACGCTGTCGACGCCGAAGCGATCTGCGAGGACGAAAGCGGTCGCGAATGCTCATTCTCACCCAATATCGGGCTTGGCCGCGCCGTGCGCAATGTCCGCTTCCGGCCAGTCCCTGCCCCACCGACCAATCTTTGCGAGCGACGAGTATCCGCCCCTTTTGAGCCACTCGAGGGCGTCGCAAAAACCCCAGCCGCGGGCCTTTGACTTTTTTCTCTAATTCTACCGCGCTCCTGCTCCGCCGCTCGCGACCTGTCCGGTTGGGCTCATGATCGCCCATTGCAGGCATTCACGCAGGCCACGCCTGCTACCCGCCTTCGTTATCGCGGCGATGCTTGTATTTGGCGCGCTGGGTCTTGTGGATCTGCGTCCATCGCACCCGGTTCGCTGCCTCGGCCGCCGGGTCGTCCTTGCGTACGACGAAAGCCAGTTCGCGCTGCAGCTTCAGATATGACTGCCAGCGTTCCGCACTTAAGCTCTGGTCCGCCGGCGCCGCGAGAATGGCGCAAGCGGGCTCCGCCGCATGGGTGCAATCGGAGAACCTGCATTTCGGGATCAGCGCCGTGATGTCGGCGAAGCTCTGATCCAACGCCGCCTCGTCCGCGACCAAGCCGAGTTCGCGCATGCCTGGCGTGTCGATCAGCAGCGCGCCGCCGGGCAAACGAAACAACTCCCTGTGCGTCGTGGTGTGGCGCCCGCGATCATCAGCTTCCCGCACCGCCCCAGTCGACATCAGCGTCTCGCCAGCCAACGCATTCAGCAGCGTGGACTTTCCCGCGCCAGAGCTTCCCAGCAGCACCGTCGTCACGCCGGGCTGCAACCAGCGACCGAGCACGTCGAGCCCTTCGCCCGTCACCGCCGAAAGCGTCACCACCGGCGCACCTCCTGCGAGGTCGATGACCGCTTGGCGCTCCCCTTCAGCATCGGCGCTCAAGTCCGCTTTGGTCAGCACGACAACGGGCGCTGCGCCGCTATCGCGCGCAGCCACCAAATAGCGTTCGAGCCGGCGCGGGTTGAGATCGTTGTTCAACCCGGCGACTAAGAACGCGATATCGACATTGGCGGCGACGATCTGCACACCGACACCGCCGGCCGCCCGGCGCGCGAACGCGCTCTTTCGCGGCGTCAGCGCGTAGATCAGCGCATCCCCTTCAGCATCGACGCGGTCGATCGCTAGCCAATCTCCCACCACAGGATGGCCGCCCTGCGCCGCTTCGGCGGCAAAGCGGCCGCTCAACCGTCCGACACATTCGTCTTCAGGCGTTACCAACCGCCAAAGCCCGGGATGGTGCGCAACAACGCGCGCGGGCGACAGGCCCAGCGCGGCATGAGGCTCGAATGCGACTTGGAGCGCATTGCTCCAGCCATAATCCTTGATCATGCGCCCATCTCTAAAAAACGAGGATAATGCCGGTGGTCGCTACCACGTTTAACGATCGAGAGGCCGAATCTGCTTTGCGAATAGTGCCGCCGTCTGAGGTCTGGTGTTCGCCGGAAGCGGTCATGAAAGCGATCGACCGGATGCGCGTTCCCCCGGTCGCTTGCTGGCGCGGCAAGGTCACGAATGGCCAACCGCACGCCCTCGGACCGAGGACTTGAAGGGCTGGCCGACGCCTGTCGCTAGCCGACGTCTTGGGCCCTTGAGACCGCGCCACTAACCGGCGTTCACTCTGGCTAGGGCATAGATAGTCGCGACCACCGCGAGCACGACACCGCCCAGCGCAACCAGCAGGATCAACACCACCGCATAGATGACGGCCTTGATCCAGGCGCCGACAGTCGTGTCCGCGAGAACGCCGGGCGCACCACGGAGAAACGTTATGAAATAGGCCGCGGCTATAATGAGCGGCGGCGCCCACACCCATTGCGCAAATTGTGGCGCGATCATTACCGGCATTAGCAACAGGCCGACAATCGAGCCCGCCACGAGGACGCCCATGGCGATGTTGAGCCGGCTCGGCCACGCCAATCCCTTGCGGAAAAGGCCGAGCAAAAAGACGCTCAGCGCCGAGAACCCACCGATCAGAATGGGATGCGCCACACCCATTGCGTCTCCGTAGTGTCCCAAGAACGCATCGACCCGATTTCCAGAGATTTGCTCGTAGAGCGCACGGGCAGCCGGATCACCATTGGTGATCTGCCTGCGCATGATGCCTTCCCAGCCGCCCCAGATCGTCGACACGAACACTTGTACGCCGATGAGGCCGATCCATAGCCGCAGCGCTGGCGTGTAAGCGTCACGATCCCGTGCGGCGTACGACAGGAACACACGATTGGGACGGACGACCAAGTCCCATAGCGTGCGCAACGAGCGCAGGTTGAATCCGGTTACGTCTTCGAGCGCGTGGCCTGCGTCATCGCCCTTTTTCTGGCTCGTCACCGTCGCACCCCCGCACACGTCAGCGTAAGCCTCAATGTAACTCAGCGCGATTCAGAAGTCTCCCCGGGCACTCGGCGCCAGCGCGGCATCGACGCGGATCGGGACCGCCGCAAGCAAACCGAGCGTCCGCAGCATCCCTTCAAACTGCATTGGCGCAGCCTCGCCGTCAGCGGTCGTTGATGCGTCGCCGCAAGCAGCTCAGCGTTATGCGCGGCCTCCGCAGAAACTTGGCTTTGATGTCCGGCGCGCGCCCGCTTGGCCCCGCCGCGATTTAAATGCGCCTGCGCCCACCCCGTTCAGAACGCCACTCCGGCGCGCAGCACCAGCTGGAAAAAGGCGAGCAGAAGACAGACAGCGATTGCCGGGCCGATCAGGTGCGGTTCCCGCGTGGCCGCGGCCTTGTCGCTAGGATACGCGCCGACAGCGCCAGCAATGACCCAAGCAGCCCCGACGACATTGACGATAAGCGGTATCAGCACGACCTCAACCATCTCGCGCGGAATCCGGAACGGAATGATCAGCCCCACCGCGAGCAGAGCCGGAACCAATATAACCAAAGCAAAGCCGCGCGACCGCTCAGCGCTCGGTGCGCTGGCGAGTGGGTAAATGCGCGCCAGCGCGCGCCCAAAAACCCACATGGATCCCACGGCGCACACGAAAAGCGCGGCCTTGGCGGCGCCTCCAACGCCAAGATAGGCGAGCGCGCGCCCGACATCGTTTCCGGCCAGCAGCGCGCCGATAGCAAGCTGCGTCAGCGCTTGGAAGAGTCCTTGGAAGGCCATCCAAAAGAGAAACAAAGCCCACGTAGCCGATGCGTTGCGCGCACGCATCAGGATGAAGAGGCACGCCAGCCCGCTTGTCAGTGTAGCGATAGCGCCGCTCCCCTGAAGCAATTCGGCAATTGGATCGACGCCGCTCCAATCGTGGTCATTATGATAGAGTATCGGATCCAGACCAGGCGTCAGCGCTTTCGGAATAACGAGCCAAAGCTCCTGCCAAAAGAAAGTCAGGGCAAAACTCAAAGCGCAGAGCAGCGTTGAACCCAACGCTGTGCGAACACCGAAGTCCGCGCTGTCGCGTTTCAGAAAAAACCCCGCAGCGAGTGGCGCAAGTCCAATCACGAGCAGCGGCCAGAGCTGTATCACAGGCTCGTCCTAGGTTTCAGCTGACATATAGAATGCATCGTAGGCTCTCTTGCGCCAATCCGCTCTACAACGGTTGAAGGTCAACTACGGGCTAGCTTAAACCAGTTAGGACCGGCGACGGCTTCTGGTCGATCAGATCGTTAGTGCGTTGCGCCCTGCCCGACTGGCGAACGACCGTCCCCGGATGCACAATTGCGTAAGGTGCGATCAAAGGGAGCGACATTGCAATGAGCTATCCACCTGGCTGGCGGCGTTTGGCGGCCCCCGCCGCCGCCGCGGACTTGATGCGCCAGCATCCGTTCGCGCACCTTGTGACATCCCATGCCGGGCTCCAAAGCACGCGGATTCCATTCGTTGCCGACATGGAAAATGGCGAGCCCATACGTTTGCGTGCTCATCTCAACGCACAAAACCCACAAGCAGGCGGCCTAGATGGTCAGGACGCGCTGATAACATTCGCTGGCTGTGCGACCTATGTCTCGCCAAACTGGCGCACAGATCTCGGACGCGCCGGCACCTATGATTATGAAGAAGTGAAAGTGCGCGGCGTGGTTCGCATCGTCGATGACATTGATTTCTTCCGTCGCCTGATCGACGACCTCGCGGCGATGATCGAGCCGCAATATGCGGAAGTCGGCGATTACCCGATCTGGCAAGCGTCGATGTCTCCGCCAGGATACATTGAGCGCCTCTTTCCCGCCATCACCGCGTTCGAGGTGAAAATCCAGTCCGTGGAGATGATTTCAAAGCTGCACCAGCCCTTTTCGGAGGCCGACCGCCGTAGCGTCGCTGATCACCTTTCCCGCTCCCACCGGGAAGACGCGCGCGTCATCGCCGCAAAGATCCGAAAGCAGATCGATCATTAAGCAATCCTCACCGCCCGAGACAGCCGGCAAATAATCAGCCGCACCGGCACACACTAGGTTTCGTCCAATAGAGCAGCCGATGCCGCCTCGGATGGCTTCGCCGCCGAAGAACACCCCGCTCGCTCCGATGAGCCAAGCACAGGATATATGGCACGCGAATCGCGCGATGGAGTTGCTCAGCCATCAATCTGCGTCGCGCCTCAGCGCCGGTCTTTCATTGCGGCCTCGCTGCTGGAGCCCATGGGCCCTCCAGCGCTCCAGGCGCTGGTCCGCTCTCGCAGCGGCGTCCAAGTTCGAACCCAAGCTGCGCGGATCGAAGGCCCGCCAAGCGCGCATTCTGTTCGATGTGGTCGAAACTGCAGGATGAAAATAGGACGATGTCGCCTCTAGAAAACCCGCGCAGGATCGCACTGCCGGGCGCGGTCGCGTGCGCTTTGAACACTGAATGTATGACGCGCGTGACGCCACTATCCTTGGCGTCAGCGCACCCTTCATAAGGCGTTTGCACGATGTCAAAGAAACCCGCAAACCGGCGCATCAGTTCGGCGGCGTAATCATAGGAGGTGGCAAGGCCGACCGCGCCGATCTTGCCTTCCCACCGCAGGGCCTCCATTAGACTGACCACATCACCGGTTACGTCATGCGGACGGCATTCGTGCAATAAGAGCGCATCGATGTGATCGGTGTGGAGCGCCTTCAGACTGGCTTCGACCGAGCGGCGAAGCCGGTACGGGCGAAAATCGGCGGCTTGATCCGCGGCGCCGGCCCGGCCCACCCGGCGTAGAATGCGAGCGCGCAACGTCGGCGGCTCAATTCCGGCTTTAGTGACAATCGTCATCTGGCGCCGCCGCCGCGCGACCAACTCCCCCAGCACCCATTCGGCACGGCCGTCGCCATAAGAGCGGCCGACATCGAAGTGCGATATGCCCTGATCGAGGGCGTGTTCCAAGAACCTCAAAGCCGGTTTGCGATCGACGCGCGAGAGCAGATCCGCGCAACCGAACCCGAGCTTTGAAGTCCAAACAAACATGCCTCGCACAATGATGTGTCGGCGGATTGAAAAGGAAAGGACCTTCGCGCGACGCGCGCTTGCGGCGCGCCGGCGATCCCAGAACGCGGTGCGTCAAACCTAGATCAAATATTGGCCGAGCGAGATCTCGCGACGGCCGGGATTGACCTCGACTTAATGCAGGCAGTAGAGCCGCCTGCATGGATCGTGCAATCCGCGTGGCGGAACCCTCCACCGGTCTCCTTGGTCAATCTGGAGGATTGGAGAAACGCTCCATGCGTATCGAGCGACATCGCACGTCGGTGGCGCTTGAACCCGCGTTTTGGGCCGCGCTGGAAAGCATTGCCCGCGCCCATCGAAAGACCATCCCGACGCTCCTCGCCGAAATCGATCGGCGGCGGGCGGCTTCCTACCCAGATCGCAGCCTCGCATCCGCAGCACGGGTATTTGCCCTGCAGCACCGTCCATAGGCGCCGCTTTTGCGAGGCCTAGCCGACTAGCGCCGCAATACGAAAGACTGAGGGCTATAAAAATTAGCGAGCGCCTCGTGCCATCGCGCGGGCGAAGCTCCGGCTACACAAATTCGCCTTCTACAACTTCAGCGTCATTGCGCACCCCTCGGCGCCAAATAACGCTTTGCGCATCAGAAGCGACCGGTTCAATCGGATCGGAAGCGGACACCGGCGGCCGCGTCCTGCTGCCAGACGAGCTCCACCCTCCGCCGCAATTTCATCGTGGGCTC